>Ga0326727_10001349_pt1 | contig 91506 bp, 81 predicted proteins | sample MB2enrmetagenome_FD_207643 | JGI IMG/M metagenome (GOLD analysis project Ga0326727, IMG submission 207643) | Lab enriched peat soil microbial communities from McLean, Ithaca, NY, United States - MB29MY | ecosystem: Environmental > Terrestrial > Soil > Wetlands > Peat | place: USA: New York...
ACGAAAAGGTCGGCACTCAGGGCAAAAGGTGCGTCATCCACTCCAGGAGCCTCCAGGCGACCTCGGTCTTGGCCAACAGGGGCCATTGTTCACTGCGACCAAGGGCGTCCACCACATAAACTTGGTTGGTAGGCGAAGCGAACCCGCTTCCTGAAGTCGCAATCGAGTTTGCGACCATGAGGTCGCAATTCTTCTCCTTGAGTTTACTGACTGCATATTCTGGCAGGTCGCTGGTTTCAGCACAGAAGCCGAGGAGCTTTTGTTTCAGAGACTTATTGGCGCCCAAAGAGCGCAGGATATCCGGATTGGTTTTGAAATCCAGCTGAAAAATACCGTCCAGTCCTGAGTGACTTGGCTGGTTCATCAAGAGGGACCGCTTCTTAAACTTTTCAGGGCCGTGTGGCACAGGCGAAAAATCAGACACGGCGGCGGTCATGAGACCCAAATCCTGTGAGGGCCATAACGCCGTGCAAGCCTCATACATCTGGAGAGCGGTCGTTACCGGGATACGCTGGAGATCACAGGGGAACCACAGATCGACAGGACCATGCACTACGGTGACTTCAGCCCCACGCAGCCAGGCAGCCATGGCCAGGGAAGCCCCCATGAGACCTGTGGAGGGGTTGGACCAATAACGGGCAGGATCAAAAAACTCCCTTGTCGGTCCCAAGGTGACCAGCACCTTGGTAGCGGTCATATCCTGAGGAGTGAGCGACTTCAGGACCTGGGCCACTATTTCCGGCAACCCGACCAGTCGTCCCTTGCCCTTTTCGCCGCAGGCCATGGCGCCAGTACCTGGTTCCAGAACCAGTACACCCCGCTCCCGCAGCACAGTGAGATTGGCCTGGGTTGCCTTGGCGTCCCATAATCTGGGGTTCATGGCCGGAGCCAAGAGCACAGGACCTGTGAAAGCCAAAGCCTGGGTAGAAAGGATTTCATCCGCGATGCCGTGAGCCATCTTTGCCATGATGTTGGCCGTGGCCGGGGCCACCACCAGGCAGCGAGCCTCCTGGGCGGGTTCCAGATGCCCGAAGGTGCTGTCGGCTCCTTCCCACATGCCTGCATATACGTGCTCGGCGCCGAGAGCTTCAAAAGACAAGGGGGTGACGAAACGCGCGGCGGCCGTTGTCAGGGTGACCCCCACGATGAAATCCAGCTCGTGGAAGATCCTGAGAAGCTCAAGGGCCTTGTAGGCCGCAATGCTTCCAGTTACGCCCAACTGAACGCGCGTCCCGTGGTGGATGGTAAAGGAGAGATGTCGTGGCAGCATGAAATCGATCATGCTTGAGGCTCGCGGCGCTGTAAAGAGTGAGGGCAAGAAGTCATGGAGATGTTTCTGATTGAGACGGTCGGTCTGGCCGCCGGGTGCTTCACCACCTGCGCGTTCATTCCTCAGGTGGTCAGGACCTACCGTTCGCGGTCGGTCAAGGACATTTCGTTTCGAATGTACTTGCTCATGTGTGCAGGAATTCTGCTCTGGGTACTCTACGGGGCGCTGATAGGATCTTTGTCGGTCATAGTGGCCAACGTGGTGAGTTTTGCCCTTACAGCGGCAATTCTGGTCATGAAGGTGACTTTCGAGAGGAAATCTCGACCCTGCTCCAGAGTGGCCCCAAGCACTTTATCAAACATCCCCGACTCAGGGGAAGGAACGCCCTGAAGTTGGACCACGCTGAGTCATCGCCGCCGTGGAGCAGCATCAGGGCGCAAACCGAATCCACGCAACATCACGCCCGGAAGACTTTCACCCGAACGCTGTCGCGGCTCAACAGGCACTGTTTGATTTTCAAAACTTCAACCTGGCAAAAGGCCTCGATTTTTTCACTGCTGTCGATGATTTCAATGAGAATGGGCAAGTCCTCGGCCAAGCGCAGTATCTTGGCCGTGTGTATTTCGCTGTGTCCGGAAAACCCCATCATGCCGCGCAGGACCGTGGCCCCGGCCATGCCGCGGGCGTGAGCGGCCCTTACAATGTGCTCATAGGCAGGAACGCCTTCGATACGCTCCGATTCGCCCGTGTAGATGCGAAGTCTTTCCATGGTCGACCAGTCCATCAGATTGCCCTTCCGAGAAACATGCCCAGGACAAGGCCGGCAAAGCCAACAAGGTTCTGTCCGATGAGATTGACGACCAAGCGGCCCCACTGAGCGTCGAAAACCAGTTGCGATGATTCGAAGAGGTAGGTGGAAAATGTGGTAAAAGCTCCCATAAAGCCCACCAGGATGATGGTGCGTGTTTCACCCGATATCAGATAGCGTTCCTCGGCCAGCACCCAAACCAATCCGAAAAGAAAGCAGCCTAGGATGTTCACCGCCCAGGTACCCCAGGGAAGTGCGGCACCGAATGCCTTGTATACTGCCCCGGATAGCCAGTACCGGACCAGGGTGCCCACGGTGCCGGCCAAGGCGATATACAAAATCTTGCGGACCATGGCTGCAGGAACTCCTTGAAAGCCGGATCTTGCGTATTCTAAGCCTCGTACGTTCCTGACGAAGCTTCGGACAGGCCACCCTCAACCACGTCGAAACCGACCACCTGGACACCCGTCTCCATGTCCACCAGGGTGACACCTTGGGCTGCCCGTCCAACGTTGCGTACGGAGGACACCGAGGTACGGATGATCTTGTTGGCAGAAGTTAGAAGCAGAATGTCGTCAGTCTCGCTCACTGAGGTCGCTCCGATGACGTGGCCGGTCTTCTGGGTGACCTTCATGTTGATGACCCCCTTGCCGCCGCGGGTTTGCAGACGGTAGAGGTCCACATCAGAGCGCTTGCCGTAGCCGTTGGCGGACACTGTGAGCACCTGGGCTCGCTCCGGATCGCCAAAAACAACTCCGGAGGAAACACGGTCACGGCCGCCAAGGGCGATGCCCTTCACACCAGAGGCGCTACGGCCCATGGGACGCACATCGCTCACGTTGAAGCGGATGGAAAGGCCGAGTTCGGTGGCCAGCAGGATTTCTGCGTTGGCCGGAACTTCCTTCACGTCTAGAAGTTCGTCGCCCTCGTAGAGGTTCACGGCCCGAATACCGCTCACACGCACGTTCTTGTACAAGTCGATGGCGGTACGCTTCACCATGCCCTTGCGGGTCACGAAAAGGAAATAGCGGTCCGGCGTGAACTCCCGAATGGTGAGCGCAGTGGCCACAAACTCTTCCTTGTCCATGGGCAGGAGGTTGGCAATGTGCATACCCTTGGCCGTGCGCGATCCTTCAGGAATCTGGTGCACCTTGAGCTGGTGCATTTTGCCCAGGTTGGTGAAGAGCAACAGGTGCTGGTGGTTGGTAGTAATGCAGAAACTTTGGATGAAATCCTCAGCCGAGGTGTGAACCCCGGCGATGCCTTTGCCTCCCCGGCGCTGCTGCTGGTAGGTGTCAAGCGGAGTGCGCTTGATGTAGCCTCGACGGGACAAGGTGATGACCACGTTCTCATCGGGAATAAGATCCTCGATGTCTATGCCGTCCAGGCTGGCCAGGATTTCCGTGCGCCTGGGGGTGGCGTACTTCTCCTTCAGCTCAGTGACCTCGTCCCGGATGACCCCGCGCAGGACCTCGTCGTTCTCCAGAATTGAGCGCAGGTAGGCAATGAATTTAAGCAGCCCTTCATACTCCTCAAGAAGCTTTTCCCGTTCCAGGCTGGTCAGGCGCTGCAGACGCATATCAAGGATTGCCTGGGATTGGCGCTCCGAGAGCTCAAAGCTCTCCATGAGGCGTTCCCGGGCCTCGATGGGGGTCTTGGAGGCCCGTATTAATCTGACCACCTCGTCAATGTTGTCCAAGGCGATGCGCAGGCCTTCCAGAATGTGAGCCCGCTCCTCGCTCTTGCGAAGGTCAAAGCGAGAGCGACGGATTATGACTTCTTTGCGGTGGTCCAGGAAGTGTTCAAGAATCTGTTTGATGTTGAGCAAAGCGGGGCGGTTGCCGGCCACCACCAGCATGTTGATGCCGAAGGATGTCTCCAGGGGGGTGAACTTGTACAGGCTGTTGATGACGATGTCCGGAATGGACCCACGCTTAAGCTCCAACACGATGCGGATGCCTTTTCGGTCGGACTCGTCGCGCAGATCCGAGACGCCGTCGATCTTCTTTTCGTTGATAAGTTGAGCGATCTTCTCAACCAGACTGGACTTGTTGAGAGCAAAGGGAATCTCACGGATGACCACCAGCTCCTGGCCTTTTTTCTGCTGCTCCACTTCCACCCGGCCGCGCAACTTAATGGAGCCTCGACCGGTACGGTAGGCGTCGAGCAGGCCCTGACCTCCGAATATAGCCCCGTATGTGGGGAAGTCAGGGCCATGGACGCAAGAGATGACCTCGTCCAGGTCGCATTCCGGATTGTCAATGATAACAAGCAGGGCATCACACAGCTCACCCAGGTTGTGGGGTGGGATATTGGTGGCCATGCCCACCGCTATGCCGGTGCTGCCATTCAGGAGCAGGTTGGGCACCTTGGTGGGCAGGACGGAAGGCTCCTGCATGGAGTTGTCGTAGTTAGGCCTAAAATCAACAGTCTCCTTGTCAATATCAGCAAGGAACTCGCTGGTCACCCGGGTCATGCGAACTTCAGTGTAACGCATGGCGGCCGCAGCGTCGCCGTCGATGGATCCAAAGTTTCCCTGTCCGTCCACCAGGGGATCGCGCATGGAGAATTCCTGGGCCATGCGCACCAAAGCGTCGTATACGGCCGAATCGCCATGCGGATGGTACTTACCGATGACGTCACCGACGACACGTGCCGACTTCTTGTAAGGGCGGTTGAAGCTATTGGCCAACTCATGCATGGCGTACAGGATGCGCCGATGTACGGGTTTGAGCCCGTCACGTACGTCCGGGATGGCTCGTCCCACGATGACTGAAAGAGAATATTCGAGGTAGGACTTCTGCAATTCGTCTTCAATGGTAATCTGATCGAGCACGTGAGCCTCTTAGGATGCTCGGGAGTTTGACGGAGGAAAACCTCCGGCGGCCAAAGGACTTCGCTCTTTGGCCTCCCGTATTAGGTGTCGCGTTGGTCTGTAGAGTGGTGGTTGATCGTCGTTAAGCGGCTTCCCGAATGGAAGTCCAGAGGGCGAAGCCCTTTGGCCGCCGGAGGTTTACTCCCACGATATAAACATCACTCGCTCCACTAAATATCCAGCTCCCTGACGTTCAGGGCGTTGCGTTCGATGAATTCACGGCGCTTGACCACATTGTCGCCCATGAGGTCCGAAAAGTGCTCGTCGGCTTGGCCAACGTCCTCAATGGAAACCTGCAGGAACGTACGATTCTCAGGGTTCATGGTGGTATCCCAAAGCTGAACCGCGTTCATCTCGCCCAGGCCTTTGTAGCGCTGGATGTTCAGGCCCTTGTGAGCCTCGTCCAGCACGGCCTGCAGGAGTTCGAAAACGCCGGTCACTTCGGTTTTTACCTCTGCGCGGATCATGACGAAACGGTCAGAACTGCCGGCAGGTGCTGCGCTCAAGAGTACTTCTTGAGGAGTTGTGATGCCGAAGATTTGACGTAACTCACCAAGACCGGTCCAGCACTGACGGTAAACCCTGGAGGCGAAGAATTCGAGTCCCAGTCGGGTCTTCACACCGTTCTTACTGTGGAAGACGCCATAGGACCTGCGTTCGGTTTCATCCTCTTCCACGTCCACAGACAAACTGTATTCCTGAGCCTTGAGCATGGCAGTCACGGCCTCGAGGCCTTCACCCTCGAAATCGGTCGGCGTGACGCGAGAAGGCGCATTCAGGAAACACCAGAGAAGTGATTCTGTGATGCCATAATTCTGAGCCTCCTGGAATCGGCCCTGAAGAATCTGGATCTTGATCAGGGCCTCGTGAAGAGGCGCGCTTGAATGAACCACTTCATTGGGTCCCATGACAGTAAGATCAGAGCTCACTCGAGACAGCAGGAACTCTGAGAGTTCCTTTTCATCCTTGATGAATTGCTCCCAGTTGCCCTTGTGAACCCGGAACAAGGGGGGCTGGGCGATGTACAGATAACCCTTGTCGATAAGTTCATGGTACTGGCGGTAAAAAAAAGTGAGAAGCAAGGTGCGGATGTGCGCTCCGTCCACATCTGCGTCGGTCATGATGACTATTTTGTGGTAGCGTAGCTTTTCCAGGTCAACCTCATCCTGGCCAATGCCCGGTCCCATGGCGGTGATCAGGGCCCTGATCTCCTTGTTGCCCAGCATTTTGTCAAAGCGGGTCTTCTCCACGTTCAGAATTTTACCACGCAGAGGAAGGATCGCCTGGAATTTCGGGTCACGCCCTTGCTTGGCCGAACCACCGGCTGAGTCGCCCTCGACGATGAAAAGTTCGGACTCGGCCGGACTCTTGGACTGACAGTCGGCCAGCTTGCCTGGAAGGGAGTTGTCCGAAAGAGCCCCCTTGCGCCGGACCAGATCCTTGGCCTTGCGTGCTGCCTCACGAGCGCGGGCGGCGTCCACGGACTTCTCAACGATAAGCTTGGCGTCCTTGGGGTTCTCCTCGAAGAAGGTGTTCAGGGCATCGCCGCATATCTTGGCCACCTGGCCGGCCACCTCGGAGTTTCCCAGTTTGGTCTTGGTCTGGCCCTCGAACTGGGGCTGGGGAATCTTCACCGAGAGTACGGCGGTAAGGCCCTCGCGAACGTCATCGCCGGTGAGCTTCTGCTTGAGCTTCTTGATGAGCCCGGATTTCTCGATGTAGATGTTGATGGCCCGGGTCAAGGCGGTCTTAAATCCGGCAAGGTGCGTACCGCCTTCTACAGTGCGGATGTTGTTCACGAAGGTGAGCATCTGCTCCTTGTAGCCGGCGTTATACTGCAAGGCGAACTCAACGATGGTGGAGTCCACCTGGCCGGAAGCAAAAACAATTTCGTGGACACCCATATCCCCGGCGTTCAGGTCCTTCACAAAACGTCTGATGCCCCCGTCGTAACGAAAAACCTGTTCTTCCTGGTTTCGTTCGTCCTTGAATTCCAAGGTCAGCCCGGAGTTCAGGTAAGCCAATTCCTCAAATCGTTTGGCTAGGGTGGCGTGGCTGAAGTCGGCAGTCTCGAAGATATCCTCGTCCGCCAGGAAGCGGATGGTGGTGCCAGTGCCCTCGGCCTCACCCATACGTTCAACCGGGGTAACGGGCACGCCGCGTTCGTATCGCTGGCGGTAGCGCGAACCATCGCGCTTGATGGTCACTTCCAGGTATTCGGACAGGGCGTTCACGCAGGACACGCCAACGCCATGAAGACCGCCAGAAACCTTGTAGGCGTCGTTGTCGAATTTACCGCCGGCGTGAAGAACGGTCATGACCACTTCAACGGCGGGACGGTTTTCTTTGGCCATGATGTCAACGGGAATGCCACGTCCATTATCGGAAATGGTTACCGAATTGTCCAGATGAATGATAATCCGAATACGGTCACAATAGCCGGCCATGGCTTCATCGATGGAGTTGTCCACCACCTCGTACACCAGGTGATGCAGACCGCGGATGTCCGTAGAGCCAATGTACATGGCCGGGCGCTTGCGCACAGCGGCCAACCCTTCCAGGACTGTGATGGAATCCGCGTTATAAGACTGGGGCGTCGAAGACTGGGTCATGCGGTGGCTTCCTCGCTATAATACGTCTCTTCCACGATTTTCATGGGCATGATGATCACCAGGTAGTCCGCGTCGTCATCGCCGGTCACGCCGCAGGGTCCCTCGGAGCCTGTCAAGGTGAAGTGAACCTTGGAAGAGTTGAAGTGACCGAGAATTTCAAGCAGGTCGCGGGTAGGAAAGGCGATCTTATTCAGATCACCAGTAAATTGCGCTTCCATGGATTCGGTGGCCGCTCCGGTGTCGTTGCCCTGAGACTGCAAGGTAAGCTGGCCGGGGGTATCCAGATGAAAGTAGGTACAGCGGTTGTTGTCGGTGTTGAATATGGCGATGCGGTCCAGGGCCTCGGACAAGGCCATCTTGTCCACCGTCAACTCAGAGTTGCCTGGGGTGGAAAGCTTGCCCATGAAGTTCTTGTAGTCCGGGTACTGGTAGTAGGACAGGGGCAGGCTGAAGCACTCCCGCTGGTTCTGTGTGCGGATGAACAAGCGTTTCTGGCTGATGGCCAATTCGATCTCATCGGTGGTCAACCACTTCTTGAGTTCCAGCACGTACTTTTTCTGAATGAGAATGCCTTCCGGCGGCAGCATGCCCCGGACATCGTCGTTCAGAAACCCTGCCAAGGAGAACTGGTGGCCGTTCAGCCCGCAGACCTCGACCTTCTCCTCCAGCGAGCGCAAGTACATGCAGGCCATGGCCTCCATGGTGTCTTCGTCGGAAACGCAGAAAAAGACCCGGTCGATGAGTTCCTGCAGGAAGTCGCCGCTCCACATGACGTGCTCGCCTTGAGGGAACTCGGCAAAAGGCTGAAACCAGCTCTTTTCACTGGTGGGAAGCTTGTAGTGCCGTCCGGCTTGGGTAACCAGCAGGGTCTGGTTAACGGGATCAAGTTTGAGCTGGATCTCTCCTGGAGGCAGCTTGCGCACGAGATCGAAGAAGGAGCGTCCCTGCACGCCGCACAATCCCTGCTCGACCACCTCGGCCCGATATTGGCCTACAAATTCTAGGGAGGAATCCGTGGACATGATGCGCAGGGCTCCGTTTTCGGCGGAAAGCCAAATAGTGCGCAAAAAGGCGGCCCCGGTCTTGGCCGGAATGATGTTGGCAGATTTCTGCAGGCCTTCGATGATATCGTTTCGGGTGACCTTCACAAACATGGGGTCGTCTCCTTGGGCGGGCATGGCATCGATGGTCGGGGATTTTCGTGTAGAGCCAGCGTGGCGACGGGACTATACGGAAAAAAATCGAAAGGGCAAGGGTCCTGAAATCAAGTACTGGAGCGTGTTCCCGGGGGTGGCTAGGCTTTACGGAGCCTGCTCCCGACAAGCCCGGAAAATGCACGGGTGCTCGCCGGATGGGGCAGAGGCCGTAGCCTGAAGGCGTGGGGCTGGTGCCGGGGTAAGCAAAACTTTCCGAACAGTCGGTCTTCCTTCATGCCTACAGCTGCAGCTTGAGCCAGGGCTATCCGTAAAGACGCCCCATGCCTGCCGAGAAATTTGAATCCATGCTGAGCCCGGGGCAGGACAGGCTAGAATATTTTTTCCTGATCCTTCTTCCAACCTACAAAAAGAAATTTCTTCTCGTTATATTTGTAGAGAGGGTGCGGTTGTTCTTGAAGCAATCAACTGTTTGATATCAAAGAATAAATTAAGAAAGAGCATAGGCAGGGACAGGAACACAAGGAACAATCGATCCCCTCTGCGCGCCTCAAGTTCACCCTTGTCGACAGCTCTTGCGCAAAAGGAGCACCATGTTTTTCATATCGATGCTATCCAGCTGTGCTTTCTTGATTTTTTTCACAGAGTGCAGCACCGTCGAGTGATCCTTGCCTCCGAAAAGCTTGCCCAGGGCCGGATACGACAGCCCCAGTTCCTCCCGACACAAGTACATGGCCAACTGTCTGGCCAGCACCACCTCCTTGAGGCGTTTGTTGCCCAGGATCACCTTGACCTCCAGATTGAAGCGGCGTGCAACCTGTTCCAGTATACCCTGCGTTGTGGCCTTTGGGGTCTGTTCTTCCAAGCCTCGGCCCAGGATGTTCTCGAAAATAGCCTCTGATATGTCGCGCTTGAGCAGTTCCCGGAAGGCCTGGAACTTGTTGAGCAGTCCGTGGAGTCCCCTGAAGTCGTAATGGCGCTGGGCCAGGGTGAGCATTTGGGACTTTGATAGAGGGATTTTTTTGCGCTGACAGTGGTCCTGGATGAATTTAAGGCGTACGTCCAGGTCCGGCTTGGAGAGCTGGACCATGAGCCCGCCCTCAAGTCTGGTCTTGAGGGCCGGCGGGATGGATTCGCAGGCCGAGACGGGTGTCGCCGAAGTGAAGGCCATCAGCCGTCTGGAATCCTGGAAGAAGTTGAACAGGCTCAGAAGCTCCCGGGCCAGTAGGGGGGAGTCTTCCAGGCGGTGTAGGTCGTCCAAAAAGAAGCAGTGGTATGCGGCCAGGCTGCCCCGCACCGGCAAAGGGTTATCCCGGGGCCCGTTTTCGTAAAGTCCGGCTAGGTCGTCCAGGGATCCAAGGAATATAAAGTTTTTGTCCAACTGCTTGCTGATCTCGTTGGCCATGCAGCGCAACAGGTGGGTCTTGCCTGTGCCGGGTTCGCCCTGGATGACCAGCGGGTTGAACTTAGCCTCGCGGTTCTTGGCCATTTCCCGAGCCGTGACCAGCGGAAAGAGGTTCTTCTGATTGGTGAAGAATTGTTCAAAGGTGTACTCGTGGCCGAAAGGAAAATCGATGTTGGAAGCGGTGATTTCCGGAGCCTCGTTTCTGTCGCTGAAGCTTGGCCCGGACCTGCTGCGGTAGCGCAGGACGTAGCCCGGCCCGAGGAACAGGCTTATCTGCTTCTCGAAGCTGTCCTTGATCTCGCTCTCGAACCACTGGGCGAAGTAGGCGTGCGGGAACTCGACCACGATCTCGGGAGTATCGGGCAGGGGATGCAGATCGAGCGGATCGAACCACCGGATGAGGTCCGTTTCCGAGGTAATCTGCGCGAGGTGGCGGCGAAGCTGTTGCTTGAGCACGGGGATTTTGACGGCCGGATTGTTGTCCGCGTCGTGGGCCAGGCACGCGGCGCGGGCGCTGGATTTCAGCTTGAAAAAAATAAACTAGACCAAATCGGCGTGGCAGACAACCACGCCCGGCGCTCCGCTCCGCCGCCGGCAAGTTAGGGAGATTCTCAAACCGATGGATCCGGCCGGCATCATGTGACCCTGGGATTTGTCCGGCCTCCGCGTCCGGTCGGCTCTTAGGGCGCCGCCCATTGCCAAGCCATCTGTTTTTGGCCATGATGCGCCCTCTTCGCTTCAGGGAGGCCCGCGAACCATGGCGCAGATTCAGAAGACCATCAAAGAAATCAACGAGCGTATCAAGAAAGGCCAGGCCGTCATCCTCACCGCCGAGGAGATGGTGGAGGAAGTGCGCCGCAAGGGCAAGACGGCAGCGGCCAAAGACGTGGACGTGGTCACCACCGGCACGTTCTCTCCCATGTGCTCTTCGGGTATGCTCTTCAATTTCGGCCAGGAGCCGCCGACCATCAAAGCCTCGCAGGTATGGCTGAACAACGTGCCCTGCTACGGCGGTCTGGCCGCTGTTGACGCCTACCTGGGCTGCACCGAGCCAAGCCAGGACGACCCCCTCAACAAGGTCTATCCAGGGCGCTTTCTCTACGGCGGAGGGCACGTCATAGAGGACCTGTTGCGCGGCAAAGCCGTGCGGTTGAGGGCCACGGGCTACGGCACGGATTGCTACCCACGGCGCGAGCTGGACAAGTCCGTCACCCTGGCGGATCTCAAGTTTGCCGAGCTCCTCAATCCGCGCAACTGCTACCAGAGCTACAACGTGGCGGTGAACACCGGCAGCCGGGTCATTTACACCTACATGGGTCCGCTCAAGCCCGGCATGCGCAACGCCAATTACGCAACGTCGGGACAAATCTCGCCGCTGTTCAACGATCCTTTCCTGCGCACCATAGGCATGGGGACTAAAATTTGGCTCGGCGGCGGCACGGGATGGGTGATCGGGGCGGGTACACAGCACGTCACCCGACCCTCCCGAAACGAACGCGGCATTCCTCTCACCGCAGCGGGAACCCTCATGCTCAAGGGTGACATGAAGGGCATGAATCCCAAATGGGTGCGCGGTGTCTCCATACTTGGCTATGGCTGCTCCCTGGCCCTGGGGGTGGGCATCCCCATCCCGATTCTGGACGAGGACATGGCCTTTTTCACCGGAGTCTCCGATGCGGACATTACCATGCCCGTACGCGACTATGGGCAGGACTATCCCAACGGCGTGAACAATGTCCTGGCCCAGCCTAATTTCGAGGAACTCAAAAGTGGCCAGATTGAGGTAGGCGGCCAGAAAGTGGCCACCGTGCCCCTGACCAGTTACGCCTTGTCCCTGGAGATAGCCCAGGAGCTGAAAAAGAAGATATCCAAGGGAAAGTTCCTGCTCACCGAGCCGCAGGACAAGATCGAATCGGAGTAAGGCTAAGAGAAAGAGAAGATGCCTCCGGCGGCCGGGGGGAGAAGCCTCCCCCCGGCGGGGTTCGGGGCGGAGCACCGATTTCTCTATCTATTTCTTCTTTAACGCCGCCAGACGGTCGGCCAGGCTCAGCTGGGCCGGAGTCTCAACGCCGGAGGCCTCCTTGAGAGCCTGAGCGATGAGCGGGTCTTCGGTCTTGGGAGGGGTGAGCAACTGGGACTTCTGGTTGTGCACTTCGGCCTTGGTTTCCATTTCTTCGGCCTTCTGGGTCATGGCGTCGAAGGCTGTGCCCAGGGTGTTGGCCTGCTGCTTAATGCCGGCCAGGACCTTGGCCCGGTTTTCGGAATCCTCGGCGCGTTCCATGCGCACTTTGGCCACGTCCATGCGGCGTTTGGCCTCGGAGAGGCGGTCTCGGGCAGTCTTGAGGCGCTCCGAGGCGTCTTTCACGGCCTGGGAGAGCTCGTCATAGTAAACTTTGGCCTCCTCGGCTTCCGAGGCTTCCCGTTCGATGTCAGGCGCCATCTTCTCGAGCTCAGAGAGCAGGCTGGCCAAGCTGGCCTCCACCTGGGCCTTCTCCTCTGGGGCGGCAGAGTCGGCCTTGGCCTGGAGGCGTTCGGCTGCAGCCAGACGCAGGTCGTAATTCTTCTGGATTTCCTTGGACTGACGGTCTTCTTTTTCCCAAGCGTGCTTTGCGGCCACCATCTGTTCGGTGAGCTTGGTAAGGGCGTCGTCCAACTCGGATATTTCAGCCTCGGTTGCGGTTTCCGGGTCGAATTCCACCAACATTTTCACAAACCCGGACTGCACATCCTGGGCTTTGTTGGCGAAGAAGTGCTTCAGGAAGTTGATCATGCAAAGTCTCCTTGGAGGGTCAGACGCGTTTTCTGAGGAAAAGGAAATAGCCGGCCCCGCCCAGGCCCACCATGGCCACGATGGGCCAGAACAAGGAAGTGGCGGCGTTTCCAGGCTCTTCAGCCTTGGTCTCCTCGATCTTGGGCTGGGCCAGAGCCACGTTGGGGTCCACGTCCTTGGGCATGGAATTGGGGTCCGCGGGGACGCCGTTCTTCTTCATGTCATCGAGCTTGGCGTTGACCTCGTCCAGCTGCTTCTTGAGGTCCGCGTTGGACTGGGCCAGCGTGGCGGCCTCTTGTTGGAAGGCCTGCACGCCCGGGTCATTCTGGTGGTTGTAGAAGAAACTCGGGCCGGAGGTGAGGTTCGAAAGCATGAACCACATGAACATGGCGTCCCAGATGCCGAAGCGGGGGTAGCTCTGATAGGACCAGCTTGGGGCGTACCAGCCGCGCCCGGAGTAGTAATTGTCGCGGTAGCCGTTGTACTCCTGGTAGGAACCGAAGGTGCGGTTCTGGTTGAGAATGGGCCGGTTGGTGGAGACTTGGCCCGGGTTAACAGGGTTGCCGGACTTGTTGTAAAGGCCCTGGTAATCCCTGTAGGAGGAGGTTGCGGCCTGGCGCTTCACGGCGTCCGCGCCGGAGGCGGAAAAGGCCGACATTCCCGAGGACCTGGAGGGCTGGGCCGAGGTGGCTCCGCCGGAATTGGACCAGCCGCCCGGAGATGCTGAAGGCGAGCCGGCGGAACCGGACTGTGAGGGCCTGGACGAGCTGGACCACCCGGAGGAAGAGCTTGAAGAGGGCGGTGGGGGGGAGCTTGGCCTGGTTGAACTGGACCAGCCCGACGAGGAGCTGGAGCGGCTGCCGCCAAACGAGAAGGATGAGCCGGAACCGCTCCTTTTGGCCAAGACGGGTCCGACCGGTCCGAACACCAGGATCACGGCCACGGCCAGGGCCAGGATCGAACGCAAAAACATGTGGGGTCTCCTCAATAGATCTTCAGGGCCTGGCCGGTCATGACCACACCGGCCAGGCAGCGCACCAGGGACTGCCCGGGCTCCTCGTCGGCCGAAACGAGCATGTACTCCTCGGCCTCGCCGATTTCCCGGCTGTAGAGCATCATCTTGTGCTTCACAACGATGGGGGCGGTGTCCGGGGAGGTGAAGATGCTCTCTTCGGCCTCCACGGGCGCTGCGTACCGGCCTTCGCCCCAGTCGCGGGAGAAGGTGGCCCCGCCCGGGGTGTTCAGGTCCGAACCGCCGATGAGTCCGCCCTCGCCCAGCCAGGTCTCCCAGTCGGCTTCGGTGGACGGGTAGATCTCCTGGTAGACCTGGAAGCAGTTCACGTCCAGGAGTGTCCCGTCCTTTTGCTGGTTGAACTGGAACAGAACCTGGCGGTCGGCGGTCTTGACGTAGGCCCGGCAGACGTCCAGGCTGAAGAGTTCCATGCCGGAGACGGCCTCGACCACCACTTCACCGGCTGGCAGGGGCAGGGTGAGAGGAAGTCCCTCGTAGCGAAGCGCCTCTCCTGGCTCGACGGCCAGGATGGCTCCGATGCGAAGGGACTGGGGGAGTTTGGGATAGCCAGGAGCAAACCTGGACTGTCTCTCCTTGTTCCAGAACATCTGGTCTCCTTGTCAGGCTGGGAAATACTGGATGGATTTAGGGATGTAGGTTCGTTTTGGCAATGGGGCAAGGCCGCCGCTTGGATGAAATAGTATTCATGTTGGGTGGCGGAACCGTGAAGGGGCTTCCGGCCAAAGACGTTTCGGATGGGTTTCGCCCGGAGTGGCTCGAGAGTTTCCGGCGAAGCCGCCCTTACGCGGGCATGAAGTCGTATTCGCCCTCGCCCTGCACCAGGAGCACCTGGCACTGCCCGGGTCCCAGGCAGCGCACCCGGTGCGCCCGCTCGATGGTCACTTCTTTCCATTGGCCGGGGCTCAGGCGCACGGTCTCGCTTGGGGTGCGCAGGGACACTTCCACCTCGCCCTTGAGGCAGAAGGAGGTGTCGGTAATGTTGGAATGGGTGTGCCAGGGGATTTCTTGGCCGGGGTCGAAGGTCATGAGGGTGACGCGCACGTCGGGCGACTGGGCGATGACCTGCTTGTCGGCGATGGCGTAAGCGGGTTTGGACGCTGACATGACGACTCCTCCCTGGATCGGGGTTTCAGGATGAAGCGACCATATCACCGTTTCTTGTCCGATGCGAGCCCCAGACGGTCGCTTGTCACTCCCTACGGCTTGGCCATGCCGAAATATTTCTGTTGAAGCTTGCGAAACCGTATGGATGTTCAGAGGGCGCAGCCTTTTGGCGGGAGAGTCCAGAGAGGGCTCTGCCCTCTCTGGACTCCGGAGGGTTTTATGAACTCGGTCCCGCGATGTGCGCGCGGGCATGAGTGAAGCGGTAGACGTCCCCTTCCTGCAGGAAGGGCGATTCCACGAAGCCTTCCATCAGGGGGGTCTTGTAGCGCAGGCGACCGAATCCGCCGCACATGGTGGTGATGGTCACGGCCTTTCGCTGCCAGGGGTTGAAGAAGATGCGTCCCAGGGGACCTTCCGTGGCCAAGTCCTCGATCTCCACGGCCCGGGGGAAGGAACTGTGGTTTTCCAGCTCCACGGTGATGAGCACGGCGGCGAAGAAGTTGGCATAGTCCATGAGCCTGCCGTAGCGGAACTTGTATTCCTCCCGGACGGTTTCGATCTTGTCCGCCAGGTCCTCCACGTCTGAGTCACAAAGCTGTTTGAAGGCGTTCTTCAGGTGGACGCGCAGTTGTTCGGTCTCGGACATGTTCATCCTCCTCAGGTATGCCAGGCGCAGCTGTTCGTCCCATACGGGGGCGTCCTGGGCGTCGATCCCCTCCGAGGCCATGGCCCCGACGATCATGGGAATGATGGCCATGACCTTTCCTTCTCATGCCTAACCGTTCCCGGCCGGGTTGCGGCGAGCCTACTTTCCGTTCACCAGGGAGCAGGTCTGGGTTGCGATCTCCAGTTCCTCGTTGGTGGGAATGACGTACACCGCCACGGGGGAGTCGTCGGTGGAGATCTTGGAAATCCAGCCGAACTGGGAATTGAAATTCCGGTCGTAGTCGATCTTTACGCCGACCGAACCCAGGGTTTCGCAGCTCATCTGGCGCACGATGGGGTCGTTCTCGCCGATGCCGGCGGTGAAGACTACGGCGTCGCAACCGTCCAGAATGGCCAGATAGGCTCCGATGTAGTGCTTCACCCGGTAACAGAACATCTTGAGGGCCAGTTCAGCCATCTTGTCGCCCTTGGCCCGGGCGGCATGGATGTCGCGCATGTCGTTCATCCCGCAGATGCCTTTCAAGCCGCTCTGCTTGTTGAGAAGATTGTCGATCTGTTCCACGTCCATGCCCCGGTTTTTGGCCAGAAAGGCGTAAATGGAGGCGTCGATGTCTCCGGAGCGGGTGCCCATCATCAGGCCCGGCAGGGGGGTGAGTCCCATGGAGGTGTCCACGCACTTGCCGTTCTTGACGGCGTCCATGGAGCAGCCATTGCCCAGGTGTACGGTGATGCAGCTGGTCTTCTTGAATGGTTTGCCGACGGCCTCGGCGGCTTTCTTGGCCACGTACCAGTGGGAGGTGCCGTGGAAGCCGTAGCGGCGCACCCCCAGCTCCTTGTAGTAGGAATACGGGATGGCGTAGGTGGCCGCGTAGTCCGGGATGGTGGCGTGGAAGGCGGTGTCGAACACTGCCACCTGGGGGACGCCGGGATAGAGCACCTCCGCGGCCTCGATGCCCATGAGCTGGGGGGGGTTGTGCAGCGGGCCCAGTAGGATGAAACGGCGGATGGTGTCCTTCACCTTTTGGTCGATGCATACGGGTTTACGATAGACCACGCCGGCGTGCAGCACGCGGTGGCCGATGGCGCCGATTTCGGCCGGTTCGGAAACCACGCGGGTCTCGGGATTGGTGGTGATAAGTGCGTTGGCGGACTTGAGGCCGGCTCGATGATTCTTGAAGGCCTCCTCGGAGCTGAAGGTCTTCTCCTGGTCAGTTCCGGGGTAGGACTTGTGCGATATCCTTCCCACGGCGTCGCCGATACGTTCGACGAGCCCGGAACACAGCACGGCGTGGGTAGCCATGTCGATGAGCTGGTATTTGAGCGACGAGCTGCCGCAGTTTAAGACCAGGATATTCATGAGCGGGGGTCTCCTTGGGTATGGCTTAATGTTGCGCCTGGATGGCGGTGATGGCTACGGTGTTGACGATGTCCTCCACGGTGCAACCTCGGGAGAGGTCGTTGACCGGCTTGTTGAGACCCTGGAGCACGGGGCCGATGGCTACGGCCTGGGCGGCGCGCTGCACGGCCTTGTAGGTGTTGTTACCGGTGTTGAGGTCGGGGAAGATGAACACGGTGGCCTTTCCGGCCACGTTGGAACCTGGCAACTTGAGCTGGGCCACGTCGGGGTCGATGGCCGCGTCGTACTGGAGGGGGCCTTCCAGCAGGAGGTCCGGGGCCAGCTCGTGGGCGATCTTGGTGGCCTCGCGTACCTTGTCCACCTCGGCGCCGGAGCCCGAGGCTCCGGTGGAGTAAGAGAGCATGGCCACCCTGGGCTCCACCCCGAAGGCCTTTGCCGTGTGCGCGGACTGGATGGCGATTTCGGCCAACTGCTGGGCGTTGGGATTGGGGTTCACGGCGCAGTCACCGAAGACCAGCACCCGGTCGGACAGGCACATGAGAAACACCGAACTGACGATGGTCATGCCGGGCTTGGTCTTGATGATCTGCAGCGCCGGCCTGATGGTTTCCTGGGTGGTGGTGATGGAGCCGGAGACCATGCCGCTCGCGTGGCCCAACTGGACCATCATGGTGCCGAAGTAGGTGGGGGAGAGCATCTGGTCCCGGGCGATTTCCTCGGTCACGCCTTTTTCCTTGCGCAGCTCGTAATACGTTTGGCAATACATTTCGTAATGCTCCGACGAGCCAGGATCGACGATCCTGGCGGCGGAGAGGTCCAGGCCAAGCTGGGAGATAAGCGGGCGCACCTCGTTTTCCTTGCCCAGGATGGAGATGTCCACCACTCCGCGGCGCAGCAGGATGTCCGCGGCCCTGAGGATGCGCCCGGACGTTCCCTCGGGCAGCACGATGTGTTGTTTTTCGTGCTTGGCCTTGTCGATCAGGCTGTACTCGAACATCTTGGGAGTAATTTTGGAGGAGCGTTTGGCCTCCAGGCGGGAGCGGAACTCGTCTCCCTTGACGTGGCGCTCGAAGGAACCCAGGGCGGTGGCGATCTTCTTGTGGTCGTCGCTTTCGATGCGTCCGTAGAGATCCATGAGGATGCGGGCCACCTTGTAGGTGTGCCCCTCGGCCAGGAGCACCGGCAGGGGCACGCCGGTCCAGCCCTCGATGAGCTTCCTTATGCTCTTGCTCGGATCGATCCCGCCGGTAAGCACGATGCCGGCCACGTCCTGATAGGCGTTGGAGAGCCTGGCGGCGTAGCAGGCGAGCACCACGTCGGCACGGTCGCCCGGAGTGATGACCAGGGAGCCTTTGGTGATGTAATCCAGAAAGTTGCCCACCTGCATTGCGGCAACGATGTAGTCGTCTATGGGGGTGTCCAACTGGTCCTGCCCGTAGAGCACCTGGGCGTTCAGCCACTTGGCCACGTCACCCACGGTGGGCTTGCCCAGGGTAGGGTCCTCCGGGATGGCGTAGCTCAAGCAGTCCTGATCGCCTATGTACTTGCAGGTTAGCCCGGCCAGGACCTTCTGCTCGATGTTCTCGTCCACGCGGTTGACGATGGTGGCGAAGATGTCCAGCCCTTTGCCCGCGAAGGTGTCGATGGCGATCTGGGTGCTGGCAACCAGGTTATCGGCGGTCTTGCCCTGTCCGTTGGCCACCAGGATGACCGGACAACCCAGGTTGGCAGCGATCTCCGCGTTGATGTCGAACTCGAAGGCCGAGTCCGCGCCCACGAAGTCGGTTCCCTCGCAGAGCACGAAATCGTAGCGCGCCTCCAGTTCCTTGAACTTGTTGAGCACGTTCTCCAGGAGCACGGCGTGCTTGCCCTGGTTCATCATGTCCCGGGCTTGGTCCAGGGTGTAGACGAAGGTGTCTTCGTAGCGCATGTTCAGGTAGAATTGGGAGAGGATCAAATTGATGTCGTGGTCCTTCTTGCCCAAGGCTGAGCCGGAGACGATGGGGCGGAAGAAGGCCACCCGTTGGAAGTCCTTGAGCAGAAGCTGCATCACACCCAGGCAGATGGCGGATTTTCCGCTGCGGGCCTCGGTGGCTATGATGTACAAGTTTTTAGACATGAAAGTCTCCTCGCGAGGGTAGTGGGTGGACGACGTCGTCGACAAGGGAGGGGTGGGATCCTAGGGATGCGAGCCCTCCCGGTTTGGCGGATGAGGTCGGTGCGGTCATTGGTCCTCAGGCAACGCCCTGTCGCCACCCTGCGCTCGCGCGCCCGGAAGCTGGGTGGGCATCCATAACAAGGAGCGTGCCAAAGGACGCAAGTTGTCAATCATGAATGATTCCGCTGAAATGTCCAAATGTGCCGTATAAATGATAGCCCGGTTTTCCAGACAAAACCATACCATATCTGGGGGTAAATCGAAAATAGATGCCGGAAAAGAAATTGAGGCTGGCCGTCCGTGTCCCCAAACCCTGACAACCGGCAACGCCAGAAAGACGGAGCCAAGTGGTCAAGGCGGGTTGGCACACCCGCAGGTCCGAAAAATCGGACGGGTCTGAATTGCGGGACGGTGCTCATTCGCCGGAACGCGAAGAATGGATCACCCTTCAGCGTGAAAGCAACTCCCGGGCTTCCGCGTCACTGAGCGGTCTCCCCAGCCTCTCCGATTCGGCCCTGACCCGCCGAGTGAGGGTTTCCAGGTCGCGTCCGCTCAAATCCAGGCCGTACTCGACAAGCTTGGCAATCACCGCGGCCCTTCCGCTCTTCTTGCCCAGTGCCGTCAACCGGGAAAACCCCAGCCTGGCCGGATCGTAGGGCTCGAACAGGGCCGGATCCCGGGCCAGGCCGTGCACGTGCAGCCCTGTCTCGCAGGCGAACTGGCCAGATCCGGCCACGGGTTTGCGTGGTGGTATCTCAAGACCGGCCGCCTGGGCCACTGCCCGGCACAGCCCGGGCAGCTCCGCCACCCGGTAGCGGGCGCCAAGGCGCAAATGAAGATAGGCTACCAGCTCCTCCAGAGCGGCAAGCCCGGCCCGCTCCCCCAGGCCCAACACCGAGGCATCCGCATAATCCGCTCCGGCCAGGAGCCCGGCCAGGGCGTTGGCCGTGCCCATGCCGAAATCGTTGTGGCAGTGCACGCCAAAGGCCAACCCCGCCAGTTCACGGTCGCCCTTGAGCCGCGCCACCAGCTCCGCCACTTCCAGCGGATGCCACAGGCCCACGGTGTCCGACAGGCGCACCCGGTCCGCTCCTACTTCCAGGGCGGCCAGGGCAGCTCGCCTGAGAAAATCCGGGTCCGCCCGCGAGGCGTCCTCCAGGCCCAGAGACACCTTGGCCGACCCGACCCGCCGAGCCATGTCCACGAGCCGCTTGAGATGTTCGATGAGCCCGTCCGGCGTGAGCCCCAGGCGTTTCTCCATGTGCGCGGCCGAGACCGGCAGCCCCAGGTGCAACCAGTCCGTCCTGAGGGAGGCCCCGGTCAGGACGCTGTCCTCGCGGGCCGGAACCCACACGGAAATCTCCGGGGCGTTTTCGAGGCCTCGAGCCGCGGCCATAAGCCCGGCCAGGGAAGCGTCGCGTCCGGCCACGCCCAGTTCCACCTCGTCCACGCCCAGCGCCGACAGGCGGGTCAGGATGTCCACCTTGGCCGGAGGGGTCAGGTACACCCCGAAGCACTGTTCTCCCTCGCGCAGGGTGGAGTCGATGATCTTCATCATTTTTCGACCTCGGGGATCACCAGTCCACCCCGGGCGAGCAGCCTGGCGAACTCCAGGGGAGGCAGGGGCCCGGCGAAGAGGTAGCCCTGAAAACCGCCGCTGCGGCCCAGGCCGCGCAGGTATTTCAGCTGTTCCGGATTCTCCACCCCCTCAGCCACCAGGTTCAGGCCCAGGTTCCTGGCGATGGACACCACCGAGGCCACGATGGCCGCGTCGCCCTTGTCGTTGGGCAGACCGTGCACGAAGGACTTGTCGATCTTGAGTGTGCCGATGGGGAGTTTCTTCAAGTAGGTCAGGGAGGAATATCCGGTCCCGAAATCGTCCAGTGCCACGCTGATTCCGGCCGCAGCCAGCTCCTCCAGGCAGTCCCGGGCGGCCTCGAAGCCCTTGAGGAACACGCTTTCGGTGATCTCCACTTCCAGCATGCGAGCGGGCATCCCGATACGCCGGAGCATGGCCAGGATTTTGGCCGCCAACCCAGGCTGGTCCAGCTGCCTTGGGGAAAGATTCACGGCCACCCTCAGCTCGCCCAGACCCTCCTGGGCCCAGAGCAGGGTTTGGCGGCAGGCCTCGCCAACAATCCAGTCCCCCAGCGCCAAGATGAGCCCGGTCTCCTCGGCCAGGGGGATGAACTCCCCCGGCAGGACCAGCTTTCCCTCGGGCGTGATCCAACGCAGCAGGGCCTCCATACCCAGGATTTTGCCCGAGAAAATGTCCACGCGCGGCTGGTAGTGCAGCACGAATTCCTGGCGGGAGAGGGCTTTGCGCAGATCGTTCTCCATCACCAGGCTGTTGAGCACCCGGCTGCCCAGTTCCTCGGTAAAAAACAGGAAGTTGTTTCTGCCTGCCTGCTTGGCCCGGTACATGGCCGTCTCGGCATTTTGCATGAGCTGGGCCGGGTCGCTGCCGTCTGCCGGGGAGATGGTGATGCCCAGGCTGGCCGAGATGTGCAGTTTCTGGGAGGCCACTTCCATGGGCTCGGCCAGGCTGGTGAAGATGCGTCCGGCCACGTGGGCCGCGTCTTCCGGGTCGCGAAGCCCGGTGAGCAGCATGTAGAACGTGTCGCCGTCGAAGCGCGACAGGGTGTCCGCCTGGCGCAGGAACAGGGAGAGCCTGGCGGCCACCTGGGAGAGGACGGCGTCCCCGGCCGCGTGGCCCAGGCTGTCGTTGACGGCCTTGAAGTGGTCCAGATCCAGGCAGACGACCCCCACCGGATTGCCGTCGATGCTGGATTGAGAAAGGGCCATGCCCAGGCGGTCCAGGAAGAGATGCCGGTTGGGCAGGCTGGTGAGCGGGTCGTTGTAGGCCAGATGGGAAAGCAGGCCCGTGTGGCGTTTGATGTCGGAGAGGTCCCTGAAGACAGCCACGTACCGGGCCACCCGTCCGCCTGTGTCCCGGACGGCCAGGATGTTCAGCCATCCGGGATAGGCCTCGCCGGACTTGCGGCGGTTCCAAATCTCCCCTTCCCAGCGCCCGGTCCCGGACAGTTCGCTCCACAAGGCCGCGTAGAAGGCCTCGTCGTGTCTGTCGGATTTGAGCGCCCGGGTGTTCTTGCCCAGGACCTCGCCCGGTTCATAGCCGGTAATGGTTGTGAAAGCCTGGTTGACCCACTCGATTCGCCCGTCCGGGCCGGTGACGGTCACACCCTCTCGGCAGGCCTCCATGAGGGCCGCGAGCAGACGCTTGGCGTCGTCTGGGGAGAGCGCCGGGTCGTCAGGCTTCATGTGGACCATCATCCTTTCCCAATACTATCTGACCGGGGAAACGTGGCGGAGCTACGACACCCGGAAAAGCATCCCAATGGTCATGAGGTGCGAAAAACCTGCGAAAACCTTCTCGAGTCTGGCCACCGGCGGAAAAAGCCTTCCTGCCCGCCCACGTCCTCGTGGATACATTCCTTCCCTGGCCGTGTCGACAGCCCGATGTTACATTCTCGTCCTAAAAAAACATACAAAAATGGAGACAATTTTGTCGAACATTTGTGAAAGACCAGGGGCTCTGGGATAATCAGCCTGACGAGGAGTACCCTGTCCGGCCGCACAGGCGTTGGATTTTGTCATTATTGCAAAAAAATGCCGGTTTATGGCACGACCCTTGCCTCTGTCCCGTCGCAACCAGCGAATCCCCATCCCCTTTCGGAGGCATGTCATGAGAAAGATCGCGATCTACGGCAAAGGCGGCATCGGCAAGTCCACCACCACCCAGAACACCGTGGCCGGTTTGGCCACCCTGGGCAACAAGGTCATGGTCGTGGGCTGCGACCCCAAGGCCGACTCCACCCGCCTGCTCCTGGGCGGCCTGCAGCAGAAGACCGTCCTGGACACCCTGCGCGAGGAAGGCGAGGACGTCGAACTCGATGATATCCTGAAGCCCGGCTTCAAGAACACCATGTGCACCGAGTCCGGCGGCCCCGAGCCCGGCGTGGGCTGCGCCGGCCGCGGCATCATCACCTCCATCAACCTGCTCGAGCAGCTTGGGGCCTACAAGGAAGACAGGCAGCTGGACTACGTCTTCTACGACGTCCTGGGCGACGTGGTCTGCGGCGGCTTCGCCATGCCCATCCGCGAGGGCAAGGCCCAGGAGATCTACATCGTGGTCTCCGGAGAAATGATGGCCATGTACGCCGCCAACAACATCTGCAAGGGCATCGTGAAGTTCGCCGAGGGCGGCGGGGTGCGCCTGGGCGGCCTCATCTGCAACTCCCGCAAAGTGGACCACGAGGAAGACTTGATCAACGCCCTGGCCGACCGCCTGGGCACCCAGATGATCCACTTCGTGCCCCGCGAAAACCAGGTGCAGCGCGCCGAGCTCAACCGCAAGACGGTCATCGAGTACTCTCCCGAGCACCCCCAGGCCAACGAGTACCTGACCCTGGCCTCGAAGATTGCGAACAACACCAAATTCGTCATTCCCACCCCGCTGCCCATCGAAGAGCTGGAAACCCTGCTCGTGAAGTACGGCATCGCCAACTAGGCTGTCGGGTTAACAAAAAGACAAGTCAGGAGAGAAGCGCATGTCCCTCATCATGATCCGTTCCATCGTCCGCCCTGAGAAGGCCGACGACGTCATGGCCGCCCTCATGGAATCCGGCTTCCCGGCGGCCACCAAGCTGGCGGTGGCCGGCCGCGGCAAGCAACGCGGCATCAAGATCGGCGAGGTCACCTACGACGAGATTCCCAAAATCCAGATCATCACCGTGGTGAGCGAGAAGGACAAGGAATTCGTGATCAAGACCATCATGGACTCCGCCCGCACCGGCGGCAAGGGCAACTTCGGCGACGGCAAGATCTTCGTGTCCCCCGTGGAGGAGATGTTCACCATCAGCTCCGGCGTGAAGGAATCCGACCTGTCGTCGATCTCGGAGGCCAGGCCATGAAGGAAGTCATCGCAGTCGTTCGCATGAACATGATGAACCAGACCAAAAAGGCCTTGACCGACGCGGGCATCGCGGCCTTCTTCGCCCACGAGGCCTGGGGCCGGGGCAAGGGACTGGTGAACGCCGCGGTGGCCGCCGCCGCTACCGCCGGCAACCAGGAAGCCGCCGAGATCCTGGGCAGCAAGGGCAAGCTCTTTGCCAAGCGCATGGTCACCGTGGTGGTGCCCGACGAGCAGGTCGATACCGTGGTCAAGGCCATCATGAGCGCCAACAAGACCGGCCAGGCCGGCGACGGCAAGATCTTCGTGCTGCCCATGGCCGACTCCGTGCGGGTGCGCACCGGCGAATCCGGCAACTGCGCCATCGTCTAACCGGCTCAAGAGCGAATTCAAAGAGGGAAGCAATATGGACGCCCCGATCATCAAAGAGAAGCTGGCCATCCCGGACATCGATCCGGAAGAGGCCAAGAAGGAGCTTCTGGCCAAGTACCCCCCGAAGGTCGGCCGCAAGCGCTCCCAGCAGATATACATCAAGGAGAACGAAGGCCCCGAGGAGCGCGAGATCCTCTCCAACGTCCGCACCGTGCCCGGCATCATCACCCAGCGCGGCTGTACCTACGCCGGGTGCAAGGGCGTTATTCTCGGCCCCACCCGGGACATCGTGAACATCACCCACGGCCCCATCGGCTGCGGCTTCTACTCCTGGCTGACCCGGCGCAACCAGACCGACGCCTCCGCGCCCGGCGCCGAGAACTTCATCCCCTACTCCTTCTCCACGGACATGCAGGACCAGGACATCATCTTCGGCGGCGAGAAGAAGCTCAAACTGGCCATCCAGGAGGCCTACGACCTGTTCAAACCCAAGGCCATCGCCATCTTTTCCACCTGCCCGGTGGGGCTCATCGGCGACGACGTCCACGCCGTGGCCCGGGAAATGAAGGCCCTGCTCGGCATCAACATTTTCGGTTTCTCCTGCGAGGGCTACAAGGGCGTGTCCCAGTCCGCGGGCCACCACATCGCCAACAACAAGATCTTTACCGAAGTGGTGGGAACCTCCGAGACGCCCACGCGCACCGGCAAGTTCACCATCAACATGCTCGGTGAGTACAACATCGGCGGCGACGCCTTCGAGATCGACCGGATCATGGAGAAGTGCGGCATCACCGTAAACGCCACCTTCTCCGGCAACTCCACCTACAACGACTTCGCCTCGGCCCAGATGGCCGACCTCTCCTGCGTCATGTGCCACCGCTCCATCAACTACGTGGCCGACATGCTCGAAACCAAATACGGCATCCCCTGGATCAAAGTGAACTTCATCGGGGCCAATGCTACCGCCAAGTCCCTCAGGCGCATCGCCCAGCACTTCGGCGACGCCGATCTGATCAAGCGCGTGGAAGAGGTCATCGCCGAGGAGATGCCCGTGGTGGAGAAGGCCCTGGCCGCCATCAAGCCCCGCACCCAGGGCAAGACCGCCATGCTCTTCGTGGGCGGCTCCCGCGCCCACCACTACCAGGAGCTCTTCCACGAGCTGGGCATGACCACCCTCGCCGCCGGCTACGAGTTCGGCCACCGCGACGACTATGAAGGCCGCCACGTCATCCCCACCATCAAGGTGGACGCCGACTCGCGCAACATCGAGGAGCTGCATGTGGAGGCCGACCCCGAGAAGTACAAGGCCCGCATGAGCGAGGACGAGATCAAGACCCATGAGGAAGCCGGCCTCAAGTTCAAGGACTACGAGGGGCTCATCACCGACATGCCCAAGAAGACCATGATCATCGACGACTTGAACCAGTTCGAGTCCGAGAAGCTCATCGAGCTGTACAAGCCCGACATCTTCTGCGCCGGCATCAAGGAAAAGTACTCCGTGCAGAAGATGGGCGTCCCGCTCAAGCAGCTGCACTCCTACGACTACGGCGGGCCCTACGCCGGGTTTGTGGGTGCGGTTAACTACTACAAGGATATCGACAGGATGGTGAACTCCAAGGTCTGGTCGAAGGTGAAGGCCCCGTGGCACGCCGAAGGCCCCGAACTCACCGCCTGCTTCGTGGCTGGCTAGGAGGATACGTTCATGGCACTCTTACGGCACACTCCGACTGAAATAACCGTCGACCGCAAGGCCCTGGCCATCAACCCGGCCAAGACCTGTCAGCCGGTGGGCGCGATGTACGCGGCGCTGGGCATCCACGGCTGCCTGCCCCACTCCCACGGCTCCCAGGGCTGCTGCGCCTACCACCGCTCCGCCTTGACCAGGCACACCAAGGAGCCGGTGAACGCGGGCACCAGCTCCTTCACCGAGGGCTCCTCCGTGTTCGGCGGCCAGGCCAACCTGCTCACAGCCATCCAGAACATGTTCGCGGTCTACGAGCCCGAGGTCATCGCGGTGCACACCACCTGCCTCTCCGAGACCATCGGCGACGACATGAACCAGATCGTGGCCAAGGCCCGCGCCGAGGGCAAGGTGCCCGCGGGCAAGCACGTGATCTACTGCAACACCCCCTCCTACGTGGGTTCGCATGTCACGGGCTACTCGAACATGGTCACCGGCATGGTGAAGAACTTGGCCGAGTCCACCGGGACCAAGAACGGCAAGGTGAACATCATCCCCGGCTTCTGCGAGCCCGCGGACATGGCCGAGATCAAGCGCCTGGCCGAGATGATGGGCGTGGACGCCAACATGTTCCCGGACACCTCCGGGGTGCTGAACGCCCCTCTCACCGGCAAGTACGAGATGTACCCGGCCGGCGGCGCCAAGGTGGACGACATCAAGTCCTCGGGCGACGCCATCGGCACCATCGCCCTGGGCGAATGGGCCACCGCCGCGGCCGCCAAGTACCTGGACACCGAGCACAAGGTCCCCTGCAACATCATGGGCCTTCCCTTCGGCTTGGATGGTACGGACGCCTACGTCATGGCCCTGCACAAGATGACCGGCAAGCCCGTGCCCGCCACCATCGACTTCGAACGCGGCCAGGTTGTGGACGTCATCAGCGACTACAATCAGTACCTCTTCGGCAAGCGCGTGGCCCTGGCCGGCGACCCGGACCAGCTCATCGGGCTGACCAAGCTGTGCATCGAGCTGGACATGATCCCGGCCTACATTGTCTCCGGAACGCCCGGTAACAAGTTCGAGCAGTCCATCCTGGAGATCGTCAAGGGCACCCCGGCCGAGGGCGTCACCAAGATCAAGTGCCCCGGAGACATGTTCCTGCTGCACCAGTGGATCAAGCAGGAGGGCGTGGACCTGCTCATCGGCAACACCTACCTGAAGTACATCGCCCGCGATGAGGACATCCCGCACATCCGCCACGGGTTCCCCATCCTGGACCGCATGGGCCACACCTACTTCCCCACCGTGGGGTACAGGGGCGCGCTCAGGCTGATCGAGAAGATGCTCGAATCCCTGCTGAACCGTCGCGACCGCGACGCCAGCGAGACCAAGTTCGAGCTGGTGTTCTAGAAGCGCACGCGCACAAATGGGGGGCACGGCCCCCCCCGTTTCCGTAGCTGATGCGAAGCGATTATTGAGGGTCCAGGGGGATCATCCCCCTGGCGGGTGCGGGGCGGAGCCCCGTCTCACCAAAACATGAGGGAGAGCGAGCATGGTCAACAAGCCGAAGCATCATATTCTCGTGTGCAACAGCTTTCGCGCCAAGGGCGAGCCCAAGGGCGTCTGTTTCAAACAGGGCGGCGACCTGCTGCAGTACATGGAAACCGAGATTCTGGACCGGGGGCTGGACGTGCTGATCACCGGATCCGGCTGCCTGAAGCAGTGCGAGACCGGCCCGGTGATGATCGTCTACCCCGAGGCCTGGTGGTACGGAAATATCGATTCCGAGGACAAGGTCGATGAGGTTCTTGACGCGCTGGAAAACGGCGAAGCGTGCGAGGACCTCTTGATATAGATAGTTTCCTGCCTGTCGATGTCTGCCATGGGTGGCCGTCCGGGACTTAGCCGGGCGGCCATTCCGGTTTCTGGCTCCTTGGGCGGCTCCCGTCCCAAGCGGAGGATTCAGCCGATTTATGAAAAACAATAAAAAATTATTGTTGTACAATAATTTTTTATTGTTTAATCCCTCCGTGTGCCGTCTACCACATGGGGAAACGGCGGCAGCCGGAAGTTTCCGGCGCAAACCTTGACGACGGGAGGACAACTCATGCGCATGCGGTCATGGATGCTGATGACAACGACTCTTATTTCCCTGACGGTGGTTGCCGGTTGCGCGGCCAACACGGTCAGAAACGTGGTGTCCAGGGGTACGGCCGGGGAAGGCGCGGGCTGGGGAAAGACCGTGCTTCTGTGCCAGGTGGCGCTGCCGCCCGAGAGCGTGTCGAACCCGGAAAAGATCAGCAATGTGAAAGCGCGGGTGGAACAGTCTTTGGCGGCTTCCCCTGAGGTGGAGCTTGTTCCGGACGAGGTCCTCCTCTCGAGTATATCCGGCCGCAATCCGGGTGGGGCAAGCGACGCCGAACTTGCCGGAGCGGCCCTGGCCGCCGGGGCGGACACGGTGGCGGTGGTGCAGGTGCTGGGTTACGGCGGGAACCTGACCATATCGCTCTTCCCGCCCCACTGGTCGGTGTCCACGGAATACTCCTACCACGCTCGGGTGATTGACGCCCATACTGGCGCGCTATACCTGGATGCCCATCGCGGCCGACGGTCGAGCGGGGCGTTCCTGCCGCGCGGCGCGGGCCTGCTCGGCGAAGAGTTCACGGCCGATCTCGCGGCCTTGTTTAGCGGCAAGGATCAAAACAACGCGGGTCCGGGCTTTCCGGTGAAAACAGTCAGCGGTTCCTGACAGGCCAAGGAGGTGGGATATGGACAACGTGCAGCGCATCAAAATGACGAGCGAGAAGCTCCGGAAGGCGTCGTCCCTGTTGCTTTGGATTACTCCGGCCTTGTGTGCTCTCTACTGGGCATGTTTCAATGAATTACCCGAGGTGATGAAAGCCCAGCCTGGAATCCCGGGGCAGGCGGAGCTGACGGTCCTGAACAAGGTTCTGTGCTTTATGGCCACCATGGTCCCCGCCGGCGTGGCCATGCACGGGTTCGCGGTGCTGCGCGGGCTTTTCGGGCTCTATGCCACGGGAGAGATATTCAGCGAGCGCAACGTCGCCTGCTACCGGAAGCTAGGCAGCACCTTGTTGTACTGGGCCGGGGCAGTGTTCGTGCACACCTCATTGATATCCCTGGCCGTCTCGGTGGGGATGCCCAAGGGGCAGCGTCACCTGACAATAGCGGGCGGTCCCATCGAACTGGCCGCGCTCTTCGCGGGCGCGGTGGCCCTGGTTGTTTCCTGGGTGATGGACGAGGCGCGCCGCATCGAAGAAGAGCAATCCTTGACCATCTAGGCGGAACCGTGCCGATACTCGTGAATCTTGATGTCATGCTGGCCAAGCGAAAGGTATCCTCCAAGGCCTTGGCTGAGGCGGTGGGCATCACCGCCCAGAACCTGTCCATCCTCAAGAAGGGCAAGGCCAAGGCCATCAGATTTTCCACGTTGGAGGCCATCTGCAGGTTCCTTGGCTGTCAGCCGGGAGACATCCTGGAATACGAGGAGAGCGCCGGGAACAACGAAGAGGAAAGCTAGCCAGCATGAAGGCCGGAGACCGTTCCGGTTGAGGACGACATATGAAAGAGTCGGCCGTTCGGACCTTGCACCGGACGGCCGTTTTCATTTTCCGGGCTGGACGATGGGCTCTCCCCCGGCTATTCTCCGCCGCGTCGCGAAACCTTCAGGAGCTCGTGCCATGGACCATCCCGCCCCCCAGTTCGACAAAGAACTCCAGGTCATCGAAAAGGCCAGGAAGGCCCTGGCCGAGGCCCGGGACGACACCCTGGCCGGGCCGCTCGGCGAGCTTGTGGAGGAATACGAGGTCTTGCTCGGCCGGACCAGGCGGGTGGCCGACTTGGCCGCCTCGGTGCAAGAAGACCTGGAGGCGGCCATGGACCAGGTGGCCCAGCTCTCCCAGGTGGACGGCCTCACCGGGGCCATGAACCGCAGGGCCTTCGAGAAGCTCCTTTCCCGCGACTGGGCCCAGGCCCAGCGCGAGGTCTCGGCCCTGTCCATGCTGGTGGTGAATGTGGACCTGTTTAGAATCTTCAACGAACTCTACGGCTCCCTGCGCGCCGACGACTGCCTGAAGTCCGTGGCCCAGGCGGTGATGCGCTGCCTGTACCGCGAGGTGGATGTGGTGGCCCGCATGGAGGGCGACACGTTCGTGGTCCTGTTGCCGGGAGCCGAGCCCCAGGGCGCACGGGTGGTGGCCGAGCGCATCCAGAAGGAGGTCTCCGCCCTGGAGATCCCCCATCTGGAGTCCCCGCATGGCGGGGTGGTCACTGTGAGCGTGGGATTGTCCACGGCCAGGCCTTCGCGCGGCGATGCTCCCATGCGCTTGGTGCGCCAGGCACAGGCCGCCCTGGGCCAGGCCAAGGACCTGGGCCGCAACTGCCTGGCCATTCAGGGGTGACCGCACGAAACGGGAAAAATCGCACGTGATAATAAATTCTGTAAATCTTAATTTTTATAGGTATTTCCAATCCAGGGCTCAGGCCATCCCCTAATCCCAGTCTCAAAATCCGTCCGGAAATTCGAACGTCGGTAAGCGCACGCCGGATGTTTTGACTAACATTAACGCAAACGTCCAATTTTATTCGAAATATCCGAGACAGATGGAGGGGAAATGACCAACCCTGTGTTACAACCCGTGACCATTCAGAAGCTTGGCTCTGCAGCATACTCCGCATTCGCGATGATGGCAGGCATGCAGCTGGATCTGTTTACCCCGCTCAGTGCAGGCCCGATGGATGCCGAGCAGCTTGCAGAAGTGCTTGGCGTTGGGCCCGCGAAGCTTGCCCCGTTACTCTACGCCCTGGTTGTGGCAGGTCTCTTGACCACTGAAGAGGGATTGTTTGCCAACACACCGGAAGCGGAGTGTTTCCTAGTGAAGGGAAAGCCGACATATTTTGGAGGCCGGCACGTGTTTTACACAGCCCGCTACCAGGAAATCCAGCAGACCACCGCGTCAATCCGTGCCGGCCGTCCCCAAGCCAAGCTTGATTTCGCGTCAATGTCGTCTGAAGCCTTGGAAACGTACCTTCGCAGTTTGCATCCATCCACAATGGCCGCGGGGCGTGATCTGTTGACCCGCTTCGATTTCTCGTCTTTCACCCATCTGCTTGATGTTGGCGGTGGGTCGGGCGGCCTTGCTCTGGTTATCGCCGCAGAGTGTCCTCAGCTTCATTTCACCGTGCTTGAGTTACCATCCGTCACGCCGGTCACGCAGCGCTTTATTGAACAAGAGAGCATGGCCGACCGGGCCAATGTAATTTCGGGCGATGTGGTCGCCGGCTCGCTGGAGGGGAACTATGACGTAGCCGTTCTGCGAGCCTTCATCCAAGTCTTGTCTCCGGACAAGGCGAGACATGCTCTCCATAACATCTACCGCGTTCTAGAACCTGATAGTCCAATCTTTATCATTGGCCGGGTTCTCGATGATTCGCGTCTCTCTCCCCCAGAGACCGTGGCGTTCAACCTCATCTTCATCAATGTATACGATGAGGGTCAAGCGTACACCGAACACGAGTATCGGAGCTGGTTAACGGAAGCCGGCTTTACGGGAATTGAACGGATTCACCTTACAGGCGGAGAAAGCCTCATTACGGCCCGTAAGCCCGCCTAAGAACCTGGCCATTTTGCGAGCCGATCCCACCCCGGCCGGTTGACGTTCGGGTACCCTCCCCAAAAAATCCTTCTCCCAGGCGATCACGGGGTCGAGCAGGTCGATTCCCCCGCCTGCTTCCTCTTTGCCCTCGAGCCAACACCCGCGCCTCAAGCCCGCTCTTCCCCCCCCACGGCTCGCCTCGGCCAGGATATGCCGAAATGGTGCTTGGCCTGCCGCCCCGGTTCAAAGCTGTTCAGCCCTTGACTGCGTCACGATCTCCTCCCGTCATCCCATCCCAGGCCACTGCCCCTTGCTTCAGCGCCAGCGGCCGGTTTTCTGGGGCACGTTTTATCCAAAAAATGATGACAATAGTGTAGATGCTCCTTGCGTTTTTGTCTCCCTCAGCCTGAACGTGTGGTTCTTCGAACAAACATAACTAATAAAATTAATATATTATATGATGGCACGGGAATTGGAAAGAAGACGGAGCCGGGGGGCATGCACTCCCCGGCTTGAATTGACTCGGTCCTATTCAAAGGCAGTTTTACAAATGAAGCAATCAGAGGCTGGCATGTCCGTTCCTACCCATCGCAGCTCCCTGGAAATGCTCACCGCCGTGGTCGCAAGCCCAAGCCTGCAGGTCGGTTTCTTATTGTTTCGTCTGCTCAACCTGGCCGGGTCACGTTAGCCCGGAATACGAGGTCACCGTGTCCGAAGCAATTTTCGAAGAACGCAAGGACCAGATCCACGTCAAGGGCGAGGGGGCCTTCAAGCTGGCCTGCAACCGCGATTCCCTGGCCGGGGCCGTGAGCCAGAGGGCCTGCGTCTTCTGCGGCTCGCGGGTGGTGCTCTACCCCATCGCCGACGCCCTGCACCTCGTGCACGGCCCCATCGGGTGCGCGGCCTACACCTGGGACATCCGGGGCGCGCTGTCCTCCGGCCCGGAACTGCACCGCCTGTCCTTCTCCACGGACCTCCAGGAGACGGACGTCATCTTCGGGGGCGAGAAAAAGCTGTACGCCGCCCTGATCGAACTGATCGACCGCCACCAGCCCAAGGCAGCCTTCGTCTATTCCACCTGCATTGTGGGCATCATCGGCGACGATCTCCAGGCCGTGTGCAAGAAGGTCTCCGAGGCGAAGGGCATCCCGGTCATCCCGGTGCAGTCCGAGGGTTTCAAGGGCAACAAACGCGAGGGCTACCTGGCCGCCTGCAAGGCCATGTTCACCCTGATGGGCACGGGCGACACCACAGACATCTCCCCGATTTCGCTGAACATCCTGGGAGATTTCAACTTGGCCGGCGAGATCTGGATCATCCGCGAGTATTTCGAACGAATGGGCGTCCAGGTGGTGGCCAACATCACCGGCGACGGCCGCGTGGGGGACATCGCCAGGGCGCACGGCGCGGCCCTCAACGTGGTGCAGTGCTCCGGCTCCACCATGGACCTGGCCAAGATGATGAAGGAGACCTACGGCACTCCGCACCTCAAGGTGTCCTACTTCGGCATCGAGGACATGGCCGAGGCCCTGTACGCCGTGGCCCGCTTCTTCAAGGACCGCGACCCCGAAATGCTCGCGCGCACCCAGGCCCTGGTCAAGGAGGAGCTGTCCGTCCTGTACCCTAAGCTTGCGCAATTCCGGAAGGATCTGGAGGGCAGGAAGGCCGCCATCTACGTGGGCGGGGCCTTCAAGGCCTTCTCGCTCATCAAGGCCTTCCGCCATTTGGGCATGTCCGTGGTCATTGCCGGGTCCCAGACGGGCACGGAGGAGGACTACGCGGAACTGGCCTCCATCTGCGACCCGGGCACCATCATCGTGGACGACGCCAACCCCCTGGAGCTGTCCGCCTTCCTCAAGGAGAAGGACGTGGACATCTTCGTGGGCGGCGTGAAGGAGCGTCCCATCGCCTTCAAGCTGGGCGTGGGCTTTTGCGACCACAACCACGAGCGCAAGGAGGCCCTGGAGGGGTTCGTGGGCATGTACAACTTCGCTTTGGAAGTCCACCGCACGGTCATGAGCCCGGTGTGGCGCTTCGTGCCACGTCGGACGGGCAAGGTGCTGGCCGAGACCGAGACCGACCTGCCCAAGGAGTGCAGCCTATGAGTTCCGTGAAGGCCAAGAAGCCCAAGGCCGAGCCCTTCGTGTCCACCACCAACGCCTGCAAGCTGTGCAAGCCGTTGGGGGCCACCCTGGTGTTCAAGGGCATCGAGGGCGGCGTGCCCTACCTGCACGGCTCCCAGGGCTGCGCCACCTACATGCGGCGCTACATCATCAGCCACTTCCGCGAGCCCATGGACATCGCCTCCTCGTCCCTGGGAGAGAAGCAGGCCATCTACGGCGGCGGCCCCAACCTCAAGAAGGGCCTGCTCACGGTGATGGACAAGTACGGGGCCGGCCTCATCGGCGTGGCCACCACCTGCCTCACCGAAACCATCGGCGACGACGTGCCGGGCATCATCCGGGAATTCAAGCGGGAGTTCTCCGACCTGCACCTAGCCCCCGTGGTCCAGGTGTCCACCCCCAGCTACTCCGGCTCGCACATGGAGGGCTTCACGGCGGCCGTGCGCGCCGTGGTGGACCAGATGGTCGAGCCCAAGCTCAAGACCGTCGCCGTTAACTGTCTGCCGGGCTTCGTGTCCTGCGAGGACATCCGACACCTGAAGGATGTGTTCGCCTCCTTCGGGATGCCCGCCACCATCCTGCCGGACTACTCCGAGACCTTGGATGGCCCGGCTGTCGAAGACTACGAAAAGATCCCCTCCGGCGGCACGCCGGTCCAGGCCATCCGGGCCATGGGCGGCGCTCCGGCTACCTTCGAGTTTGGGCGCACGCTGTCCGAACCCGGCGAGGCGGCCACGGCCGGGGGCCTCCTGGCCTCCCGCTTCGGCGTGCCCCTCCACCGTATGGGCCTGCCCATCGGCCTGCGCGAGACGGACGCCTTCTTCCAGACCCTGGAGGCGGTTTCCTGCAAGCCTACCCCGCGCCGCCACGCCCTGGAACGCGGCCGGCTGCTGGACGCTTTTGTGGATGGGCACAAGTACGTGGCCCAAAAGCGCTGCGTCATCTACGGCGAGGAGGACCTCCTGGTGGGCCTGACCGCCTTCATGGCCGAAATCGGGGTGATCCCGGTGCTTGTGGCCGGGGGCGGCAAGTCCGGCAGGCTCAAGAAAGCCGTACACGACGTGTGCGAGGGACTTTTGCCCGAGATGCCCGAGGTGGCCGAGGGCGTGGACTTCTACGACATCGCGGACAAGGCCCGCGAACTGGCTCCGGATTTCTTCCTGGGCCACTCAAAAGGCTACCGCCAGGCCCGGGAGATGAACGTTCCCCTGATCCGGGTGGGTTTTCCCATCCACGACCGTTTCGGCGGACAGCGCACGCGCCACCTCTGCTACCTGGGCGCCCAGGAGCTCTTCGACCGGGTGGTGAACGCCATGATCGACGTGAAACAGACCGGCTCCGACATCGGATACGGCTACATCTAAGGAGCTTCCCATGGCCATGGATCTCTCCAAGCACCCCTGTTTCAACAAGGACGCCAAGGGCTCCTGCGCCCGGATCCACCTGCCGGTCGCGCCCAAATGCAACATCCAGTGCAATTATTGCAACCGGAAATACGACTGCGTGAACGAGTCCCGCCCCGGGGTCACCTCCTCGGTGCTCAGCCCGGCGCAGGCCGTGGCCTACATGGAGCAGGTGCTCAAGGCCGAGCCGCGCATCACCGTGGTGGGCATCGCCGGCCCCGGTGACCCCATGGCCAACGCCAAGGAGACCCTGGAGACCATGCGCCGCATCAAGGCCAAATGGCCGGAGATGATCCTGTGCCTGTCCTCCAACGGCCTGGAGCTGCCCGAGCACGTGGACGAGCTGGCCGAGATCGGGGTGTCCCACGTCACGGTGACGGTCAATGCCGTGGACCCGGAGATCGCGGCCAAGGTGTACTCCTGGGCCAGGGTGGGCAAGGTGCTCTACCGGGGGGCGGACGCGGCCCGCATCCTGCTGGAAAAGCAGGAGGAAGCCATCCGCCGCCTGAAGGAAAAGGACATCATCGTCAAGGTGAACACCATCATCATGCCCGGGATCAACGACCGACACATCGAGGCCATCGCCCGGAAGATGAAGTCGCTTGGCGTGAATCTGCTCAACTGCATGGCCCTCATCCCCAACAAGGACACCAAATTCGAACTGGTGCCTGAGCCCGGCAAGGCCGAGGTGGAGGCCATCCGGGCCATGGCCGAGACCTACCTGCCCCAGATGCGCCACTGCCAGCGCTGCCGCGCGGACGCCGTGGGCCTTTTGGAGAACGACTGCTCGCGGGATTTCTCCGGCCTCATGCAGGCCTGCTCCAACATGGTGACGGCCATCGACGAGTCCCGCCCCAACGTGGCCGTGGCCACCATGGAGGGCATGCTGGTGAACATGCACCTGGGCGAGGCCGGCAGCTTCCAGATCTGGACCCGGGACGGCATCGGCGGCTACAAGATGATCGAGGATCGCCCGGCTCCGCCCACCGGGGGCGGCCCCAAGCGCTGGTACGCCCTGGCCAAGACCCTGGCCGACTGCCGGGCCGCGCTGGTCTCGGGCGTGGGCGACACGCCGCAGGCCATCCTGGAGGAGGAGGGCGTGAAGGTGGTGCCCATGTCCGGGTTCATCGCCCAGGGCCTGGACGCCGTGTACAAGACCGGAGATTTCGAACGGCTGCGCGCCAAGGGCGGGGGCGGCTGCAAGATGGGCGGTTGCTCCGGCGGCAGCGGCGAGGGGTGCTAGCAGTCCACGTACGTCGCTTTGCCTCGAATATGTGAAACCCGGAGCAGCCGATAAGGACGCTCCGGGTTTCGTTTTCCCCGCTCCCAGTCGGGTGGTCTTCCACGCGTCTGCCCGCGTCGCGGACGCCTTTCTCCGTGGACGAGGGGCACCATATATAAATCCTCCGGAACCGTTCGTTTCCTTTCGTACGTGTTCCAAACAATAGATTTGGGCGCAAATAAGTCGGAAGAGTGACATCCTTGACCAGAATGAAGGCTGGGGCTACTGATCGCTCAACAAAATTTGGAAATCGCGAGCATGTTTTCGGCCGCCTGGAATGCCCATACTTAAGGACGATACAGTCTTTCCGGAGGTATCATGAAAACTGGCATTGCATTCAAGGTCATGCTTCTGGTCATCGTATCCATCCTCTTGACTTTGGCTGGAGCGACGCTATCCGCATATTTTTCGGTGCAAAACGGCTTCGGAAAACTGGCTAAGAGTGGGGCCGTTGCGGACAAGAACGTAGTGGAGTTCATCTACGAGAAGACAATAGATAATTGCGTCGATATGGCCACCGCGCAAAGCATCAGAAATACCATGGTGGCCGGGATTCTGGATAAGAACGTCGAATCCCTGCAAACTATGGGCAATCTGGCGGTCAAGACGGGACAGATGGATTCCATGATCATCCTGGACGCGGGTGGCGCGGTCCTGGTCAAGGCCGGGGACGGGGTCAAGGACGAGATCGTCAGGAACCAATATTGTGCCAAGCAAGCCCTGTCGGGCAGTGCCTGCTCCGCGCCGGAAAATGAGGAGTCGACAGGGGTGGTGCTGCGCGCGGCGAGCCCGGTCATGAAGGATGGGAGGATCATCGGCGCGGTGGTCATCGGCAAGAACCTTACGGCCGGGAACAAATTCGTCGATGAAGTGAAAAAACTCCTGGGATCGGAGGTGACGATGTTCTGGGGTGACACGCGAGTGTCCACCTCGATCGATACAGGCGGAACCCGGGTCATCGGCACGAAGTTGGACAACAGCGAGGTCAGTTCCGCCGTCATTTCGAACCGGAAGGACTATTACAGTCGCTCCACTTTGTTCGGCAAGGAGTACGAGGGGGCCTATTGGCCTCTGAAAGGAGCGGGCGACGCCGTGGTGGGCATGTTTTTCGTCGGCAAGGACCTCTCCGGCATCGAGGACGTGCAGCGGGGCATCATCAACAACATCCTCCTGGCCAGCCTGGCCTGCCTGGTGGTGCTCACGGTGGTGGGTCTGCTTTTCTCCAGGCGGCTGGTCAGGCCGATCCTCTTGTTGACCGAATACGCCGGGAAGATCGCCGGCGGCTCATACGATGCGAAGCTGGAGATTCAGGCGCGGGACGAGATCGCCGAGCTGGCCGGATCTGTCGGCCTGATGGTTACAAACATCAAGGCCAAGATCGAGGAATCCGAAGGGGCCAAGTCGCAAGCCGAGTCCGAGGCCGAGAAGGCGCGTCAGGCCACGAATCATGCGGACGAGGCCAGGAAGAAGGCGGAGAGCGCCCGTTGCGAAGGGATGCTCCATGCGGCCGACCGGCTGGTGGGAGTGGCCGGGGTCCTGTCCTCGGCCTCGCACGAGCTGTCTGATCAGGTGCGGCAGTCCAGCAAGGGGGCCGAGGTGCAGTCTTCGCGCATCTCGGAAACGGCCACGGCCATGGAGGAGATGACCTCCACGGTGCTCGAGGTGGCCAGGAACGCCTCTAAGGCCGCCGAGACCACCGAACAGGCCAGGAATAAAGCCGCGAACGGGGCCAGCGTGGTGGGCCAGGCGGTCTCCGGCATCATGCAGGTACAAACCCAGGCCTTGTCGCTCAAGGACGACATGGGCGCCCTGGGCAAGCAGGCCCAAGGAATCGGCCAGGTCCTGAACGTCATTTCCGACATCGCCGACCAGACCAACCTTTTGGCCCTGAACGCGGCCATCGAGGCCGCACGAGCCGGAGAGGCCGGCCGGGGATTCGCGGTGGTTGCCGACGAGGTGCGCAAGCTGGCCGAAAAGACCATGACCGCCACCCGCGAGGTGGGCGCGGCCATTCAGGGCATCCAGGACGGGGCGCGTCTGAACATCGAGAACGTGGAGAAGGCGGTGCGGACCATCGGGGACGCTTCGGCCTTGGCCAACCAGTCCGGGACGGCCCTGAACGAGATCGTGGAGCTGATAGAATCGGCTTCTGACCAGGTCCGTTCCATCGCCACGGCCTCCGAGCAGCAGTCCGCCACCAGCGAGGAGATCAACCGCTCCATCGACGAAGTGAACCGAATTTCCTCGGAAACGTCGCAGACCATGCGGCAGTCCGACCATGCCGTGGGCGAGGTGACCAGCCAGGCCCAGGCTCTCAAGAGCCTGATCGACGAGCTGCGCTCCGAGTGCGGCATCAAGGGAGACTCCGCATCCACCGGCTCCGCCCTGCCCGTCGGCAGCCGCGCGGCCTTGCCGCGCGGCAAGTGAGCCCGGCTCTGCTCCGTTCATGAAAAAGCCCGGCCCCTCGAGGGGCCGGGCTTTCTGGCTTGGGGGCCGACCCGCCCCGGTCCTCAAGCGCCTGGTGTCCGTTTCCGGTGGCCCGGGGCCTGAAGGCCGCGCGCCCGGCAACTCCCCTCAGCCCACGCTCACCCGGTTGCGGCCCTCCCGCTTGGAGCGGTACATAAGGTCGTCGGCCGCCTTGAGCAGGCCTTCGAAACTGGCGGACCCTCCGGTGTACACCCCGATGCTCACGGTGCACGAGATTTCCCTGCCGTCGTGGACCGCCGGCCGGGCGGCCACCTCGCGGCGGAAGGAGTCGAATACCTCGAAGGCCTGGTCCTTGTCCCTGTTCATCGAGAGCACGCAGAACTCCTCGCCCCCATAGCGCGCCAGCATGTCCGTCTCCCGGAATCGCTCCTTGAGCAGCGCGGCGAAATGCCTGAGCACGGCGTCACCGGCGTCGTGGCCGAAGCTGTCGTTGATCGCCTTGAAGTGGTCGATGTCGATGATGGCCGTGGCCAGGCGCAGGTTGCCGCGCAGCTGGTTGGCGAAGAGCTGCTTGCCGGTCTCGTGGAGGCATTTGCGGTTGGAGAGCCCGGTCAGGAAGTCCCGGTTGGCCATGCCGGTCAAGTCCTCGATGAGGTTGAGCATGTCCACGTTCTGGGAGATGCGGCAATAGAACTCCTCGGCCTGGAAGGGCCGGGTGATGAAGTCGTTGGCCCCGTTCTTGAGCATGGCCACGCTGGTCAGGTAGCTGCCCTGGCTGGACACTCCGATGATGAACAGCGATTCGGGCTGGGTCACCTGGCGGATGGCCTTGGTCAGGGCCGCGCCGTTCATGTCCGGCATGTTGTAGTCCGAGACCACCAGTCGGATTTCGGGATCGCTTTCGACGATGGCCAAGGCCTGGGCGCCGTCGCTTGCCCTGAGAACCTCGTAACCGTGGGCTTCGAGGAGGCTGGCTATGTAGCCCCGGGCCAGCTTCGAATCGTCCGCTACGAGGACTTTGAGACCCTTGTTGCGCAAGATGCGCCGCAGGAGCTTGGTTACGTACTCCAGGTTGTGGATGCTTTCCTTGAGGACGTAGTCCACGATGCGCTTGGACCAGATGATGTCCCGCAGGTTGTCGGAGATTTCACCAGTAAAGACGATGGAGGGAATCTTCCTTTCGAGCACCAGGTCCACCACCTGGCCCTCGGGGGCGTCGGGCAGGTTGAGGTCCAGCAGTGCGGCGTCGAACGGCGTGGACGAGGAGGCGAGCAAGTCCCGGCATTCCGCCAGGCTTCTGACCCAAACGACCTCGCAGCCCAGTTCCCGCACGACGTTTCGTTGCAGCAGCGAGCCGAAGGTCTTGCTGTCTTCGACGATAAGCACGGTGCTCATGAATTTACCCGGTCTTGACGGGTTCCAGAGGAACCCGCGGCAAAGGCTATTGGGCGGCTGCCGTGGTTCCGGTGCTGGAGGTCGGCGAGGTGTTCTGCAGGGCCTGGCGCTGGGTGTCCACGGCGCGTTGCTGCACCTGGGCGTTGGAGAGGCAGGTGGCCTGTTGTTGGTCGCAGGCGGCCAGGCACTGCTGGCGCGAGGCGAAATCAGGGTAGGTGGTGGAATCGTTGCAGGCCGTCTGGCAGCTGAAATCCTGGGAATTGCAGTCGCAGATGAAGCAGGTCGGGGCGGGGGGAAGGTTAGAGAGCTGCACCTGTGTCAGTCCGGTCGTGGTCGTGGTGGTGGTCGTGTTGGTCTGGGCCGTCAGGGGGGCGGCACAGAGGACGACGGCCAGAGCGAAGAGGAGGGTCTTAGTCATGGAGGTCTCCCGGAGACCTGCAGGTAGGCCAGGGGGGTAGGGAAGTCAAGCTTCGTCGCGGCTCCGCTCCGGAGCCTTCCCACCTGATAAACGGGCACGCCGGACGAACCGCTTCCGCGCGCGAGTCCCCGTCAACCGGCGTGTTCCTTTATGAAAGCCTGAATGGCCTGGGTGTAGCTGCTATAGGTGTCGACATCGTTATGCCCGGCCATGAGCACACTCACGGAGCTTTTGGGGCCAGGCCAGACATCGTACAGGGCCTGGCTCCGCTTCTCGGGGATGACGCCGTCCTGCGAAGCGGTGATCGCCAGGAGAGGGGCTTCGGCCCGGCCGGCTTCGTCCAGGACGTCGAAGCGATCCTTGAGGAGCCAGGCCACCGGCAGAAAGGGAAAATGGTCCCTGGCCACGTTCAGGATGGAGTCGTAGGGCGAGACGAGGATGGCCCCAAGGACCGGGCGGTCGGCGGCCACATGCACGGCCAGTCCCGCGCCCAGGCTGCGCCCCATGACCAGCCCTTGTCCGCCCGTGGCAGTCGTGGCCTGGTCGTACACCGCCAGGGCGTCTTCCATGAGGGCCCTTTCCCCGGGCACGCCCGTGGATCGGCCGTAGCCCCGGTAGTTCACGGCCACCAGGGAAACGTCCGGGTATTGTTTGGCCTGGCTCATGAAAGCGGAGGCGTCCTCGGCGTTGCCGCCGTAGTAGACCAGGGCCGGAGCCAGAGCCCTCCCCCTCTGCCGGGGCAGGAACCAGCCCGTCAGGGTTTTCCCGTCGGACGTGTTCACCAAAAAGACCTGCAGGCCCGGGAGAGTACTCATGAGCTGCGCCTCGGCCGTCGAATCCACCGGCGGGGGCTGGTAAAGAAGCGAGCCCTGCGTGAAGTAGAAGAACACGGCGATGCCCAGCCAGCACAAAAAGACGAACCCGAAAACCAATTTGAGGACATTCATACGACGTTGTCTTCCTTTTCTGTAAGCCCGTTCGTTAAGAAGATGCATTCCTCGATGACGGCCAGGACCCGCCCGCACAGGCCTCCTCCCGCCGCTCCAGAGCCTGGAGGCGGGCCGAAAAGGGTGGTCCGCGCTTCGCGAAGGCCGCGCTCGGGCACGGCTTCGGGGTCCACACGGGCAAGCGTCAGGGCCAAGCGTTCGGCCAGGAGGTAGCCGGAGAGACCCTTGGTCAGAAGTTCCACGGTCCGGGCGAAATCGTCCCGGCGCCGGTCCAGGAAGCGCCGGGAGGCCCCGGACGGGTTAAGTCCCAGGGCTTCGTCCAGCATGGCCAGGATTCCCGAGAGCTGCGCCCCCGGTAATCCCTGCTTCCAGCCGAGAAGCCAGGGCTCGCGCCAGGCGAGGAGTCCGTGGGCCTGGCCCAGGTCCACCGCGCCGAGTATCAGATCCATGGCCCGGGCCAGGACGGGGTCGTCCCAGGCGCGCTCTCCCCGGCCGATGGCCCAGGCGGGCGTCGTTCCTTCAGGGGCGGGCAGGTCCGACAACCGTCCCAGGATGTGGCCCAGCCAGGCGTTGGCGTCCGGGGACTCGGGGGTTTCCAGGTGGGCGTGGGAAAGCAGGTAACGGCCCGACCCGAAACGGCCGGACACGATGCACGGGTCGCCCTCGGCAAAAGCCGGGGCCAGGCGCACCCCGTACATCGACTCCCAGTCTTCAAGGGCCTGGCCGGGAACCAGGGAAAGGGGGATGTCGGCCATCATGAAGCCCGGGCCGGGCAGGCCATAGGCGGCCACCACCTCTACGCCCGGTTCGCCCGGCCTGAACTTGGCCGGCCACCAGATCGGAGCCAGGGGCCGGTCAATGCCCGGCGGGGTGAAATCGGAGGGCTTGGGGATCAACTCGACGTTGCCACTGGCGAAGTGCTGCAGGCGGTGCTCGAAAGGTTCGCGGGTCCAGGGGCACAGGCCGAGTCCCCCCGGAACGGTGAGCCCGAGCCCGGCTCCTCCGCAGATGCCCAGGTAGGATCCGCCGGCGCGCACGTATTCCCGCACGGCCTCGAGCCCGGCCGGGCCGAGGCTGGCGGCTTTCCGACTGGCGAAGCCGCCGGGTACGGCCAGAAGCCGGGGTGGCCTGCGGGAAAGCAGCCCCGAGGCCACCTCCCCGGCGCGGATCAGACGCAAGGGGAGCCCCCAGGCCCGCAAGGCCCGCGTGAGGAGCACGCCCCACAGGTGGGCCTCGTCCCAGAGAACGTACAGCATGGCCCTTTGTGCCTCATCCGCTCGCGGGTGACAACAGGGACAAAAAACGCTATTGCGCCCGCGACCGCAAGAGGAGCCACCAACCCATGTCCGAGACCACCCTGGCCAAGGGCTACGAACCCGAAGAGGTCGAAGCCCGCTGGCTTTCTTTCTGGCAGGAGTCCGGGGCGGGAACCGCCGATCCGGGCGCGCCCGGCGAGCCTTTCTCCATAGTCATCCCTCCGCCGAACGTCACCGGCGCGCTGCACATGGGGCACGCCCTGAACATCACCGTCCAGGACATCCTCTGCCGCCACATGCGCCAGATGGGCCGCAAGGTCTTGTGGGTGCCGGGCACCGACCACGCAGGCATCGCCACCCAGAACGTGGTGGAACGCTCCCTGGCCGCCGAGGGCTCCTCCCGCCAAGAGCTGGGTCGCGACAAATTCGTTGAGCGGGTTTGGGAGTGGCGAAAGGACTACGGCGGGCGCATCCTGAACCAGATCAGGCGCATGGGCGCGAGCGTGGACTGGACCCGGGAGCGCTTCACCATGGACGAGGGCCTCTCCAAGGCGGTGCGCGAGGTGTTCGTGCGCCTGTACGAGGAAGGCCTTATCTACAAGGGCGACTACATCATCAATTGGTGCCCCCGCTGCCAGACCGCGCTGGCCGATCTGGAGGTGGAGCACGGCCCCAGGAAGGGCGCCCTGTACCAGATCCGCTACCCCCTGGCCGACGGCTCGGGCGAGCTGGTTGTGGCCACCACCCGGCCGGAGACCATGCTGGGCGACACGGCCGTGGCGGTCCACCCCGATGACGAAAGATACCAGGATTCCATCGGAAAATTCGTAAAATTACCGCTCACTGACCGACAAATTCCGGTGATCGCCGACCCCTACGTGGACCGCGAGTTCGGCACCGGGGCCCTCAAGGTCACCCCGGCCCACGACATGAACGACTTCGAGCTGGGCCGCCGCCACGACCTGGGCCTCATCCAGGTCATGGACGGTCAGGGCAACATGAACGAGGCCGCCGGACCGGCCTATCAGGGCTTGAGTCGAGAGGCCTGCCGCAAGCGGGTGGTGGAGGACCTCAAGGCGCAAGGCTTCCTGGTCGCAGTCGAGGAGCACGACCACTCCGTGGGCGAGTGCTACCGCTGCAAGACCGTTGTCGAGCCTCACGTCTCCCCCCAGTGGTTCGTCAAGGCCGGCCCCCTGGCGGAGGTGGCCAGGGCCGCCGTGGAGCAGGGACGCACCCAAATATTCCCCGAGCAGTGGACCACCACCTACTACCACTGGCTGGACAACATCCGCGACTGGTGCATCTCTCGCCAAATCTGGTGGGGCCACCGCATCCCGGCCTGGACTTGTGAAGCCTGCGGCCAGGTCATCGTGGCCCGCCAGGACCCTGCGGCCTGTCCCTGCGGCGGGGCGCTCAAGCAGGACCCGGACGTGCTGGACACCTGGTTCTCCTCGGCCCTGTGGCCCTTCTCCACCCTGGGCTGGCCGGACCAGACCCCGGAGCTCGCGGCCTTCTACCCCACTTCGGTGCTGGTCACGGCCTTTGACATCCTGTTCTTCTGGGTGGCCCGGATGATGATGATGGGCCTGCACTTCATGGGCGAGGTTCCCTTCCGCGAGGTGTACATCCACGCCCTGGTGCGCGACGCCGAGGGCAAGAAGATGTCCAAGTCCACGGGCAACGTCATCGACCCCCTGGTGATGATCGAGAAGTTCGGCACCGACGCCCTGCGCTTCACCCTCGCGGCCTTCGCGGCCATGGGGCGGGACATCAAGCTCTCCGAGGAGCGCATCGAGGGCTACCGCCACTTCGTGAACAAGCTCTGGAACGCGGCCCGCTTCAGCCTGATGAACCTGCCCGAGGAAATTCCCGCCGCGGAGCTCACGGGCGAGCTGCCCCTCCATCACGCCTGGATTCTGCACCGCCTGGAGGAGGTCAAGGCCTCCACGGGCGCGGCCATAGAGGGCTACCGTTTCAACGAGGCCGCCCAGGGGCTGTACTCCTTCCTGTGGCTGGAGTTCTGCGATTGGTACCTGGAGATGGCCAAGGCCGATTTCAACGGTCCGGACCCAGAGGCCCGGGCTCTGGCCCAGAAGTGCCTGTGGACTGTCCTGTCGGAACTCCTGGTGCTCCTGCACCCCATCATGCCCTTCGTCACCCAGGAGATCTGGACCCACCTGCCCGGCCATGCCGAGAAGGACATTTCCAAAGTGCGCTACCCCGAGTCCAGGCCCGGACATTTAAAGCCCGAGGCCGTGGTCATGATGGGCCTTTTGCAGGAAGTGGTGGTCAGCGTGCGCAACATCCGCTCGGAGCTGTCCATCAACCCCGGCGTGAAGCTGGAATGCCTGGTGCGCACCGCGGACGCCGCCGACCTGGCCATGCTGCGGGAAAACGAGCACCTCATCACGCTCCTGGCCAGGCTGGGAAACTTCATGGCCGGCCCCGACGTGACCGCCCCCAAGGCCTCGGCCAGTGCGGCCGCCGGGGGGAACGCCGTGTTCGTGCCCCTGGCCGGTGCGGTGGACTTCGACGCGGAGCTGGCCCGGCTCTCCAAGGAACTGGTCAAGACCTCGAAAGAGGCCGAGATCGTGGGCCGCAAGCTGGCCAACGAGGATTTCACCGCCCGGGCTCCGGCCGAGGTGGTGGCCAAGGAGCGCGAAAAGGCCGAGGTGCTGCACGGCAAGGTGGCCAAGCTGGAAGAGCTGAAGGCCAGGATCGAGAGCCTGCGGGGGTAGCCCTGTCTGGTGGAGACGGTCCGAGAGCTGGATAGCGCTGGATAAGGTAAGAAAGCCCGGCCCCCGCGAGGGGGCCGGGCTTTTTCGTTGTTGGACCGGGCGAAGGTCGGAAGAATCCGCCAGGTTCCAGGCTGCTTCGGTTGTTGCCGGGGGTCTTCCGCGTATTCCCGCGTTAACGCATCGCTTTTTCCATCCGCGCAAGTGCCTCCGCCTCCGTCAGCCCCCGGCCCTTGGCGATGGCTGCCAGATTCTCCTCGGCGTCGGAGCCGCGCAGGTACAGGGCCTCCACGGGGGGGCCGTCAAAGCTGGCCGCAAGCGCGGCGGCCAGCAGGGCTTCGGGGGTGGGGTTCTCGATGGACAGCAGGGTGGCCTCGGGGATTTGGGCGAAAGCATCGGGATTGCGGCGTAGACCGGAACCGATGAGGACCACCTGCGAACATGCCGCGCGCTCCCTGATGATCTCCCGGACCAGGGGCACGTCCAGGTCCAGCGGGGGACCCAAGGGGGTGAAAAGCGCGGGCAGGCCGTCCACCCTGGGGGTGGGGGCGAACGCCTGATGGTACACCTTGTGGCTGCGGGAATGGGTCAGCACGTGGATCTCGGCCGCATCCGGCGCGAAGACTCCAGCCGCAAGGGCGGGAAGGTAGTCGATCCCGGCCATGGGCAGCCGCCTGGCCAGGCACAGGCCGGTAGCGAAGGCCAGGCCCAGGCGCACTCCGGTGAAACTGCCGGGGCCTCGCACACAGGCCACGGCGTCCAGCCCGCCCCCGCAACGCTCGAGCATGGCCGCCACGGCCGGGGCCATCACCTCGTTCATGCGCCCGGCGCAATTCTCCTCGAAGCTTTCGAGAATCCGTTCGCCCTCGGCCAGCACCAGCTGGAGCGTCTCCTCGGCGCTGTTCACAAGCAGGATCACTGATGCCCGCCGCCGATCATGCGCATGATGTCGTTGGCCGTGGCCAGGACCATGAGGGCCATGAGCAGGGCGAAGCCGATCTTGGTGGTCACGGCGCGCACTTTCTCCGGCACGGGACGTCGCAGCACGGTCTCGATGGCGTAGAAGAGGATGTGTCCGCCGTCCAGGACGGGAATGGGCAACAGGTTCAGGATGGCCAGGTTCACGCTGATCATGGCCGTCAAGGTGACGAGGTGGACGAGCCCCTGCGCGGACTGCTTGCCCACCAACTCCGCGATCATGATGGGACCGCCGATGGAGGACATGGGCACAACGCCCATGACCAGCTTCCAAAACACCTGGCCGGTGAGCGAGGTGACCTCCCAGGTCTGCCGGAGTCCCTCGACCACGGACTGCACCGGCCCCAGGGGGATGTTGATGGACTGGTTGGGGCCTTCTATGCCGAGCCGATATTCGGCCACGGTCTCGCCGAAGATGTTCTTGGCGGTGACGGGCGTCGGAGTCACCCGGACGGTCAGGGTCTCGCCGGTGCGCCCGATGGTCAGGGTGAGAGCCCGGCCGTGGCTGTCCTCGACGCAGCGCTTGAGTTCGCTGAAATATCGGATGGCCACGCCGTCCACGGCCTGGACCGAGTCCCCAGGGTGCAGGCCGGCGGCCTCGGCGGCACCGCCAGGGGCGGCCTGGCCCACGGCGGCCGGGATCTCGAAGAGGCCGTGGGTGTAGAACATGGAGGTGTAAAGCCCCCAGGCCAGGATCAGGTTGAACACGGGCCCGGCGGCAACCACCAGCATGCGCTGCCAGGCGGGGCGTCGGCTGAACCAGGTGTCGGGTGCGAATCCTTCGGTGGTCCCGTCGTCCTCGGATTCCTGGGCCACCAGCTGCACGTAGCCTCCCAGGGGGAAGGCGGACAGGCGGTACTCGGTCTGGCCGGACGAAAACCCGAAGATTTTTCGGCCAAACCCCAGGGAAAAGGTGCGCACCCCCATGCCGAGGAGCCGGGCTACAAGGAAATGACCGAATTCATGAATGAAAATAAGAACGCCGATAACGACAACGAAGGAGGCGGTTTTCATGAGCAAGCCGTTGAAGGCAGTGGAGAGGTGGGCGATGTCCATCATGTTCCTTCGGTAAGATAGTCGGTCACTGCCGCGCGGGTGGCAGAATCCAGTTCCAGTATGGTCACGAAATCAGGGTCGGCAAGGGCTGGCTGCCGGTCGAGTGCCCAGGACACCGCCCGGGGGATGTCGCAGAATCCAATTCGTTCCTTGAGGAACATATCCACGGCCACCTCATTGGCTGCGTTCAGAGCCACGCAGTGGGCCGGGCTCGCGGCCACGGCCCGTCGGGCCAGGTCCAGGCAGGGGAAGTCCTCCTTGCGCGGCTCGCGGAAGGTGAGCGAGCCCAACACGGCCAGGTCCAGGGCGGGTATCTTGAGTGGCAGGCGGGCCGGGTAGCACAGGCAGTAGGCGATGGCGATACGCATGTCAGGCTGGCCCATCTGGGCCAGGAGCGATCCGTCGCGGTAGGCCGCCAGGGAGTGCACGATGGACTGCGGATGCACCAGCACCTTCACCTGCTCCTGGGGCAGGCCGTAGAGCTGGCAGGCCTCGATGATCTCCAGGCCCTTGTTCATGAGCGTGGCCGAATCGATACTGATCTTGGCCCCCATGGACCAGTTGGGGTGTTTGAGAGCCTGAGCGGCGCTGGCCCCGGCCAGGTCGTCCGAAGGCCAGTCGCGGAAGGGGCCGCCGGAGGCGGTGAGGATCAGGTGGTCCACGTCGTCGCCGCAATGCCCGGCCAGGGACTGGAACAGGGCGTTGTGTTCGGAATCCACGGGCAACACCACCGCCCCGGAGTTGCGGCAGGCCCGGCGAATGAGGTGTCCGGCCAGCACCAGGGACTCCTTGTTGGCCAGGGCGATGACCTTGCCGGACCGGGCTGCGGCTAGGGTGGGCGGCAGCCCGGCCGCGCCCACGATGGCCGAGAGCACCACCTGGACCTCAGGCAGGCGGGCCAGTGCGACGTAGGCGTCGGGACCATGCAGGATCTCCGGGCGGTACCCGCTTGGGAGCAGCCGGGCGAGCTCCCCGGCCCCGGCCTCGGTGAGCACCGCCAGGTAAGGCGGCCTGAAACGGGCCGCCTGCTCGGCCAGGCGCGTGACGTTCATCGCCCCGGCCAGGGCGGTGACAGCGATCTGCTCCGGGTGGTCTGCAGCCACGGCCAGGGCGGATTCACCTATGGAGCCGGTGGACCCGAGCACGCACAGCCGCCGGGGGAAGGGAAGCTGGCTTTGGGAGCTGGGCAGGGCGGAGATGTAGTCGATCATAAATACTTAACCAGGCCGCGGGCCAGGGCGTAGATCAGGATGGCCGGAAGAAGACCGTCCATGCGGTCCAGGAAGCCGCCATGGCCGGGCAGGAGATTGCCGGAATCCTTGACGCCCGCCGCGCGCTTGAGGGACGACTCCATGAAGTCCCCCATTTGGGCGGAGATGGACAGAAGGACTCCAAGGAGAGCGAAGGCCGGCAGTGACGCCCGGCCCCACAGCCGGCCCGCGACGAGGCACACGGCCACAGTGGCCGCGAGGCCTCCGACGCAGCCCGCCCAGGTCTTCTTGGGCGACACCGCCGGCCAGACTTTGGGGCCGCCGATGGCGTGGCCGCTGTAGTAGGCCCCGGTATCCGTGGCCATGACGGAGGCCAGCACCAGGGCGGTCTCGCCCGGACCGAAGGAGGTGAGGAACTGCAGGCTGCCCGGCACGTAGAGCAGCGAGGCCGCCAGCAGCCAGCGGGGAGAGCGGTCCCATCCGGGGGCCAACCGGGCCAGCTCCTCCAACCAGTAGGCGGCCAGGGGCACGGCCAGGGCGGTACCCGGCCCGTACCGGAAGCCAAGCCAGGACATAACCGCGCCCAGGGCCAGGCTCAGGCCGCGCAGGCCCGGCCCGGCCGAGGGGAACAGGCCGGAAAACTCCCACAGCCCTGCCAGGGAGGCGGCCAGGACCACGGCGAACATGTACCATCCGCCGAGCCACACGCAAGCCGCCAGAAGGGGCAAACCCACGACGGCGGTAAGTACTCTGGTGCGGTGCGAACCGGCCGGCATCAAGCGCCCGGACCGTAGACTTTTTCTGGGTCGAAGACTTTGGGCGAACACTCCACGGCCTGGCCGTCCGGACCTCGCTCGCGGAAGAAGCAGGAGCGGTATCCCTCGTGGCAGGCCGCGCCGCCGATCTGCTCGACGAGCACCACCACGGCGTCGCGGTCACAGTCCAGACGGATGGCCTTGACCTTCTGCACGTGGCCGGAGGTGCCACCCTTGTGCCAGAGCTTGCCCCGGCTGCGGCTGTAGTAGTGGACCTCGCCGGTCTCCAGGGTTTTTTCCCAAGCCTCTTCGTTCATGTAGGCCAGCATGAGCACTTCGCCGGAGGCCTCGTCCTGGGCGATGGCCGGAACCAGGCCGCCGCCTTTTTCGAAATCGGGTATGAACATGTCTTGTCCTTTGCTGGTGATGATGCCGGAGCACCCTAATGGCCGCCCACGGCTAGGGTCAAGGCCGGGTTGCTTGCGCGGGCACCGGAATTTGGGCATGACCATAAGAGATGACCACTTCGAGCGCCAAAACAGCACAGTTGATCGAGCAGGCAAGGGAGTTGACCCAACGCCTTGACGGGGACGATCCTCTGCGTGAACTCCTGTCCGGGCTTTCCGCGGCAGCCTCGCGGGCTCAGTCCATGTTTGAGAACGCCTTGCAGGCCATGTACGCGGGCACCCTCGAAGGCCGCATCCTGGACGCCAACCCGGCCTTCGCGGCCGTCCTTGGCTACCCGTCGGTGGCGGCCATGCTGCCCATTGAGGATTTCGCCCGTCGACACTACATGGTTCCCGAGAGCCGCGACGCCCTGGTGGCGGAGTTGCGCGAAAAGGGTGCGGTGCTCAACCGGGAGGTGCATCTCAAGCGCCTGGACGGCACGCCCGTATGGGGCCTGGCCAACATCCGCTTGTACCGCGACGGGCAGGGCCGGGAACTCATAGAGGGCATCACCGTGGACATCACCGCCCGCAAGAGCGCCGAGGAGGCCCTGGCGGCCAGCGAGAGACGCCACCGGCGCATCCTGGAGACAGCGGGCGAGGGATTCCTGTACATGGACCTGGATATGGTCATCAAGGACGTGAACGAGGCCCTCTGCAGCCTGTTGGGCCGCACCCGCGAAGAGATTCTGGGCCGCACGCCCCTGGACTTCGCCACCCCCGAGTTCGGGGTTTTCCTGCGCAGCAATCGGGACAGGCTTCTGGGTCAGGAGTACCGCACCTTCGAGGGCAGCCTGCTGCGCTCCGACGGGCGGGCGGTCCCGGTGCTCATCCACGGCAACACCTTGCGGTGCGTGGACCGGACACCCGTGGGCAACGTGGCCTTCGTCTCCGACTTGAGCGAGGAGAAGAAGGCCCTGGCCCTGGCGGCAAAGGTGCAGCAAGGGCTCATGCCGTCCGGGTCGCCACGCTTCCCGGGGCTGGAAGTGGCCGGACGCAGCGTGCCCAGTCAGTACGCGGGAGGCGATTATTTCGACTATCTGGAGGATGGCCCGGGCGGGGAAAGATTCCTCCGGACCGTGGTGGGCGACGTGACCGGCCATGGACTGGACGCGGCCCTGTTCATGGCCACGGTCAGGGGATTTCTGCGCATGCGCTCGGCCCAGCCGGGCTCCCTGGCCGGCGTGGTGGCGGACCTGAACGTCCACCTTGCCCGCGACACCAGGGACAGCGGGCGTTTCATGACCCTTCTGCTCATGGAGTTCCGCCCGTTCGAGGGCGTGCGTTGGGTCCGGGCCGGGCATGACCCCGCCCTTCTGTACGATCCCTTGTCCGGGGGATTCACGGAGTTCCTGGGGCAGGGCATGGCTCTGGGCGTTCTGGAGGACGCGGCCTACGCGGAATCCTTGGCGCCTTGGCCAGCTCCGGGCCAGGTGCTGGCCCTGGGCACCGACGGCATCTGGGAGGCGCGGGGAGCCTCCGGCGAGATGTTCGGCAAGGAACGTTTCAAGGCTTCCATTCGATCCCGGGCCAGGCAGGGTGCCCCGGCCATCCTTGAAGGGGTGTTCGAGGACCTGCATGCCTTTGCCGGCCCCGTCCTGGAGGACGACGCCACCCTGGTGGTGGTGAAGGTTCATCCCGAGCCACCCGGGTGAGGACTGGCGCGGGTTCCGGACTAGCCGCTCGGAAAAAATAATCCTGAAAAATCCTGATCATGGGCTTTTGGCGCGTTGACGAAATCGGTACGCTTGTGCTAGGCCAGCCGCACTTGTGAAGCAAAGCACGAGTACCGCGGCTGACCAGCTGTCGGCTGGGGAGGTGCGGATGATCTTTAAGAAGCAGGACAAGGGCAACTGGGACGGCATCGAGAAGGCCGCCGTGATGGGCACGAATTTCGTGGCCCACACCATCGTCGGACTGGTGCTCGGATACTACTGCGACAAGTGGTTTCACACGGCCCCCTGGGGGCTGCTCTTCTGGCTGATCATGGGCATCATCGCCGGCTTCCGGGTCATGTACCTGGACGCCATGAAGGTGAGCAAAACCCAGGAGCTGAACACGTCCAGCCAGGAAGCTTCCCCGGAAGCGCCGCCCGGAGCCCCGACGCCAGGCCTGCCGACGGATGCTACTCCGGTCGCCCCGGAAGGGAAGCCCGGCGACAAGGAAGACGGCGGCGGTGCGTAAGCGCCTGGACGCCCTTTTGCTCCGGTTGGGCTTCACCCATCCGGAGGGCCGAGCCCTGATGCGCGACCAGATCGTGCTGGCCCTGGTGACAAGCCTGACGGCGCTGTCGCTGTCCGGGCTCGGTACGTGGGGAGTGGCCTACTCCTGCGGAGCGCTCCTCAGCACGGTCAGCTTCTGGTGGTTGGTCCGTTTCGCCCAGGGACTTTTGTCGAGCACGGCCGGGGCCGTGGGCGGTGCGTTCTTCGGGTATTTCGTGCGTCTGGGGGCTACCGGCGCGGGACTGTACGTGATGATCGTGGCGGCCGGATGGCCCGTGTGGGCGATCCTGGCCGGCATGTCCACGGTAATGGTGACAATTTTGGTGTGGGGGGCCCTGCAAAGGGCCGGGTCTAAAAGAGCGTAAGGAGGCATGGGAGCCATGGCTGGCGGATTAGTTCTACCGGTTTCTTTTCTGGAATTGGCGGCCGAGGGCGCGGGGCTTCATATCCCCAGCGAGGTTCTTTACTCTTGGCTGGCCATCGCGGTGCTCCTGACCTTGGGGCTCATCACGTCCGCCAACCTGAAGATGGTTCCGGGGGGCTTGCAGAACTTTTTCGAGTTCGTCATCGGCGGGCTTGAGAACTTCACCGTAGAAACCATGGGCGAGGACGGCCGCAAGGTCTTCCCGGTCCTGGCGGCCATCTTCCTGTACATCCTGACCTGCAATTTCATGGGCCTGATCCCGGGCTTCGATTCGCCCACCAACAGCGTCAACCACAACGCCGCCATGGCCTTGTTCGTCTTCATCTACTACAACTACTGGGGCATCAGGAACTGGGGTCCCGGCTACATCAAGCACTTCATGGGCCCCATGCCGGCCCTGGCCCCTATGATGATCATCCTGGAGTTCATGAGCCACTTGGCCAGGCCCCTGTCGCTCACGCTGCGTCTCTTTGGAAACATACGCGGCGAGGAACTGGTGCTGATCCTGCTGTTCATGCTGGCCCCCCTCGTAGCCACCTTCCCGCTGTACTTCCTGTTCATGCTGGCCGACTTCATCCAGGCCTTCGTGTTCTTCATGCTGACCCTGGTCTACCTGAAGGGAGCATTTGAACACGCCCACTAATCACGGGGGAAATGGTCATTTGACCAAGTAACATACCAAACGTGAGGAGACATCTCATGCGTAAGACTCTGATCATCGCTCTGAACACCATCGCCCTGCTGGGCCTCGCTTCCTTCGCCTTCGCCGCCGACGGTGGCTCCGGCGTCAGCCCCATGGCCGCTATCGGCTCCGCCATCGGCATGGGCCTGGCCGCCCTGGGCTGCGGCATCGGTCAGGGCATCGGCGTGAAGGGCGCTTGCGAAGGCATGGCCCGCAACCCCGAGATCGGCGGCAAGTTGACCACCACCCTGATCCTGGGCCTGGCCTTCATCGAGTCCCTGGCCATTTACGCCCTGGTCGTCTGCCTGATCCTTCTGTTCGTGAAGCCCCTGGGCGCCTAGTCGTCTTGACTGCTGGGAGGCCCCGCCGGGGCCTCCCGGTTTTCTCACAGGGCCAGAGCCCCAATCAAAAACCAACACCCTGCCAAGCCGTGAAAAGCGAGCACATTCCCCGCGCCACCATCCAACGGCTGGCCCTCTACGTCCAGGTTCTGGAATCCTTCTACCGCGAAGGGTCCGAGGTGCTCTCCTCCGAAATTCTGGCCAAGGCTTGCAACGTCAACCCCTCCCAGATCCGCAAGGACCTGGCCTATTTCGGGGAATTCGGCGTGCGCGGTGTGGGATACTTCGTGCAGGACCTTATCTCGTCCATCAAGCAGGCTTTGGGCGTGGACCGCGTCTGGAAGTGCGCCCTGGTGGGGGTGGGCAACCTGGGCAAGGCCCTGCTCCGCCACGGGGATTTCCCCCGCCGGGGATTTCATATCGTAGGGGCATTCGACTGCGACCCCTTCAAGATCGGCGAGGAGGTCTCCGGCCTGGAGGTCATCTGCTCGCGCCGCCTCAAGGAAAAGGTCGAGGAACTGGGCGTGCAGATGGGTCTCATTACCACCCCGCCCGAGCGAGCCCAGCGCGCCGCTAACTACCTGGTGGACGCCGGGGTGCGTGGCATTGTGAATTTCGCCCCGGCCCGAATCAGCGTGCCGGATACCGTGAACATCGAATACGTGGATTTCTTCCACCACCTCTACGCCGTAGCCTTCAACCTAACCCTGGACAGCCAGGCGCGCTGACGGCACACCGAGTCGGGCCGGTTTCCACGTCGCGCCCCGGAGGCCCCATGCCTCGCCAGATCGTCCTGCTCACCGATTTCGGCCACCTGGACCCCTACGTGGGCCAAATGAAGGGAGTGCTCCTGAGCCACGCACCCGAGGCGCGTATCGTGGACCTCTGCCATCAGGTGAAGCCCTTCAATATCCTCCAGGCCGGGTTCTTTCTGGCGGCCAGCCACGCCCATTTTCCCGAAGGCACTGTCTTCGTGGCCGTGGTGGACCCGGGAGTGGGCGGGGACAGACGCATAGTGCTCCTGGAGAAGCACCATCAGTTCTTCCTGGCTCCCGACAACGGGCTGCTGACCTTCCTCCTGCAGCGGGGTGGCCCCTTTCTTTTTCGCGACGTCACCCCCCCCTGGCGGCGCGAGGCCAGCGCCACTTTCCACGGTCGGGACCTCTTCGCTCCCCTGGCCGCCCGTCTGGCGAACGACACCCCTTCCTGGCAACTGGGCGAGGAGGGCAACCCGCACTCCCTGATCCGTCTGCCCGGGGCCGAGCCGTCGCCGACTCCAGAGGGACTGGCGTCCACGGTGCTGCACGTGGACCGCTTTGGAAACTGCCTACTCAACCTGGAGACCGAGGCCTGGGGCACCCAGGTGTTCAAGTCCAAGAATTTGGCGCTCATGGTCCCGGCCGATCTGGCCACACGCTCCCTGCACCCCGTGTTCACCTACGAACGCCTGGAACCCGGCCACGTGGGGATCATCAGGGGCAGCCAAGGCTTCCTGGAGCTGGCCATGAACCAGCAGTCCGCCGCAACCGAGCTTGACCTGTCCCCCGGCGACGCGGTCTCCATCCGCCTGGACAGGCGCTGAGGCGGATATGCACCACGGACATCCAGGCCATCCCAGGCATTTCCTGACCGCTCTGGCCTTCCTGACGCGGCTCGGACCCTCGCGCCTGGTTCCTCCGGAGGACTTCGCACCCTCCCTGGTCTGGTTCCCAATGGCCGGATTCGTAGTCGGAGTCCTGGCGGTCCTGCCGGCCTGGCTCGGACTGTTCGCCGGATATCCCTGGCTTCAGGGGTGGCTCGCCGTCGGGCTCGGCCTGTGGCTGACGCGCGGTCTGCACGCCGACGGGCTGGCCGACATCTGCGACGCCTGGGGCAGTTCCGCCCTGGGCGAGCGTTTCTGGGCCATCCTCAAGGACAGCCGGGCTGGTCCGTTCGGAGTAATGGGCCTGGCTATGGTCCTTGTCGGGCAGTTACTTGCCTTTGGATATCTGGCCGGAGAACAGCGTCTGGGCGCCATCTGTTGGTGTTACGTCCTTGGCCGGATGGTCAGCCTGGCCGCGCTCGGCCTGTGCCGGAAGCGAGTCCGCCCCGGGCTCTCCTCCTTGTTCGCCCCAGGGACAAGCCCTTCGACCCTCGCCTGGGCTATGGTCCAGACCGTACTCCTGGGCCTTGCCCTAACAAGCCCAAGGAGCACGCTGCTCGGCTTCGCGGCCGCTGGGGTGGTCCTGGCCTTCCTGGTTAGGCTCTCCAAACGGCAGCTGGGCTTCAATGGCGACTTCATGGGCGCCGCCATCGTGCTGGGTGAACTGGCCGCGGGCCTGGCCGCGCTCGCCTGAGGAGAGGCCTCCGGCAGCCAGCGTGGGCGCTGCCCTCTCTGGGCTCTCCCGCTAAGGGGATGATATCCCCCTGGGCCCTCAAGAGCTTCCCGTGATTCACCGGTTTTGTTGCGTTCGTCTGTCCGCCGGTCCGAGAAACGAAAAAAACGCCGGACCGCCTCAAGCGGACCGGCGCTCATTACGTCGATCAAAACCAGTTGCCTAAAATATGCTTTTCATGCCGGCCAGGGCTTCGGCTGGCCCTGCTTGGCCCGTGCGGGTGACGATAAGGTCTTCCACAGGCACGCCGGTACCAGCCATGTCAGCGGCCTGTTTCACCAGGGTGGACAGCCCGGAGCAACACGGCACCTCCATGCGTAGGATCTGGACCTTGCGGATCCCGGCGTGCGTGAACATATGCACAAGCTTACGCCGGTAGGGCTCAGGGTCGTCGAATTTGGGGCAGGCGATCATGACCACCTTGCCGCTCAGGCGCTGGTTGAAATCAGGCAGGGCCACCGGGGCACAGTCCGCGGCGATGACCACCTCGGCTCCTCGCAGGAAAGGGGCGTCAGGGGGGACCAAGCGCAGTTTCACCGGCCAATGACCCAGATTCGAGGCCCCGGCCCGGATTCCCTGTGAGGACTGCCCGGTCAGGTCGGCTCCGAGTCCGGCACTGCGTCCGGTTTCAAGATCCGTTTCAAGCCCGGTTACTAGTCCGGCCCCATGTCCCGGTGGGTGCCTGGGTCCGTGCCCGGCCGGCCTGCTGAAAGTCATCACCTTGGAGCCGGCGCAGCCGCAAGCCGTCCCGGATTGATGTGCTTCGGCTGCGGCTTCCATGGCTGCCACTTCCCGGTGTGCGGCATCCTCGTCGAAATCCTCTGCCTCGCGCTCGATGATCCTGAGCGCGCCCATGGGGCAGTGCCCCAGACAGGCGCCGAGTCCATCGCACAGCTTGTCGGCCTTGATCCTGGCCTTGCCGGAAACGATGCTGATGGCCCCCTCGGCGCAGTTGGGCAGGCACTGGCCGCAGCCGTTGCACAGGTCCTCGTCTATCTCCACGATCTTTCTCATGGCTTTCATCGGTGTTCCTCCGTTCGTCTCTGATCCAACAATAAAGCCCGCTTGGCGGCGGGCCTGTGATGCACGTCACATCTGGTCAAATAGTGTGCGGATCAATATGCATGTCCTCCTTCGCGAAAGCAGTGACGATTGATTTTAGAGGAGTGGTTCATGACGTCGTCATCCCCGTGCGGGATGTTCGTAGGCATGTTCGGCTCCAGCCGGGGCTACCGGCAGCTCGATGGTGAAGCGCGTCCCCGAGCCTGGTGTGGATTCTACGGAGATGTTCCCACCATGGTTGCTGGCGATGATGAAATACGAGACCGACAGACCGAGACCGGTGCCCTGTCCGGGTTCCTTGGTGGTGAAGAACGGCTCGAACACCCGCTTGCGAACGGCCTCCTCCATTCCCGGGCCGTTGTCCTCCACGGTAATGGACACCTTGTCTTGCACTCTGGCGGTCCGCAGGGTGATGGTGGGGCGTTCGATGACGTAGCGTTTCAGGGACATGGCCTGGGCGGCGTTCTTGAGAAGATTGAGAAAAACCTGTTCGATTTCGGTCCGGGAGCAGTAGGCCGGGGGCACGCCCGGGTCGTAGTCCCGGACTATGTCGATATGCCGGAAGTCGAACTTCTTCTTGAGGTCGTAGTCGCTGGAGGCCAGGGCCACGCTGTTGTCCAGCACTTCGCTTACGGCCACCGGTTCCCGCCGCGATTCACTCCGTCGGCTGAATTCCAGCATGTTGGCCACGATCTTGGCTGCCCTGGAGCCGGCCTCACGGATGCCGTCCAGGAAATCCGGAACTTTTCTTTTGCTCAGATAGTCCCATATGGCGTCGACGGTGCAGCCGCACTCCAGGGCCACTTCCTTGTTTTTCCGGACGCCAGGATCCACATGCCTCTGAATAACCTGGGCAGACTGCAGGATGGCCCCCAGAGGGTTGTTGATTTCATGGGCCATGCCCGCGGCCAGGCCGCCCACTGACATCATCTTCTCGGTTTGCACCATCATCTCAGTGAGCCGGACCCTCTCCGTAACATCGTCGATGCGTAGCACCGCACCCTCCACGCCGTTGGCGACCAGCGGATAGATGAGCACGTCCTGGAAGCGGATCTCGCCGCCGATCATGCTGGGTTGCCTCTCCAAAAGGGCGGGTACCCGGTCCTTTATGGCCTGGTGGATGGCCTCCATCTGGGAAGCGTATGCCGGGAAGGCTATTCCCAGGGGGTCGCCCACAGCCGTCTCGACCGGGTGTGCCAACAGCCGTGCGGCGGACGGGTTGTAGTGGGTGACGCGTCCTGTGTCGTCCACGCCGATGACCACAGAGGGCATGGAGTTGATGATGTTGCGGATGTACTGCCTGGCCTTTTCCAGTTCGCGCTCCACCCGTTTGCGTTCGGAGATGTCCTGGATGACGGTGATCACGTACGGCGGTCCGTCTCTTTCGCCGGGTGCCAGCGAGGCGGTCAGGTCTACCCAGACCAGCCCGCCGTCCTTGCGCAAGTAGCGTTTTTCCAAAGAATACATGGGGATGTTCCCGTCGCGCAGGAGGACCAGGCTGTCCAGGTCCTTGTCCAGGTCGTCCGGGTGGGTGATGTCCCTGAAGGAGTGGCCGATCATCTCTTTGCGTGTGTAGCCTAAAATGTCGCAGAGTTTCTGGTTGACCAGGAGCCAGCGGCCATCGAGATCCTTGTGAGCGATTCCCACAGCGGCCTGTTCGAAGGTGGAGCGGAAGCGCTGTTCGCTTTCGCCAAGTGAGGCCAGGGCGTCCTTCAGCTCGGAGGTGCGCAGGACCACCAGCTTGCGCAGAGCCAGAACGAAAAGGCCCAGCCCGGCAAGCCCGGCCGTAAGGCTGAAGCCGGCCCAGGTCATCCAGGCGGGCACCCCCTGCCGGTCCATGAATTGAGTCCCGGCAAGCGCGGCCGAAACCACGATGGTCATCGCGAGAAGGAGACATGCGGCCAGGAGGCAAGCGTACAAAAGGCGTGGTCTACTCAATGCGCCGGATGATGGCATCATATCCGTACCTCGTGAGGCGGGCAACCGTGCCGAAAAGGCGATCATCGGCGGGGACGGTCTGGTATCGGCCGGGCACAGGCCACAAGTAATTTCCATACCCGCTTTGCGCTGCGAATCAAGCCGTATGAATGAAGTGGTTCCTCATGAACCGTGTCGCCGTGACTCAACAAGAACAGTGACACCCCGCCGGGCCTGGCCGTTCGATGTGAACGGCCAGGCCCGGAACACCGGAAACAGGGACGGCCGGCGAGTACTCGCCGGCCGTCAGGTGGTGGGGAGGTGTGGGAAACGGCGTCCTGTCAACTCGGGGCCGACCGGGATCGGCTCAAACCCTGGCCTGGCCAGCCAAGGCTCAGCCCAGAATGGCCTTTATGTCCTGGTCCGGAGTGGAGATGGGCATGATGTTCAGTTTGTCCACCAGTACTTTCAGCACGTTGGGAGTGATGAAGGCGGGAAGGGAGGGTCCAAGGCGGATGTCCTTGATACCCAGGGCCACCAGGGTGAGCAGGATGGCCACGGCCTTCTGCTCGTACCAGGAGAGCACCATGGACAGAGGCAGCTCGTTGACTCCGCAGTTGAAGGCCCCGGCCAGGGCCACGGCGATCTGGATGGCAGAGTAGGCGTCGTTGCACTGGCCGATGTCCAAGAGCCTGGGGATGCCGCCGATGTCTCCCAGGTCCATGTCGAAAAAGCGGAATTTGCCGCAGGCGAGGGTCAGGACCACGGTGTCCTTGGGCAGTTTCTCCACGAACTCGGTGTAGTAGTTGCGGCCGGGCTTGGCGCCGTCGCAGCCGGCAACCAGGAAGAAGCGCCTGATGGCGCCGGACTTCACGGCGTCGATGACCTTGTCGGCAACGCCCAGTACCGCATTGCGGGCGAATCCGGTGAGCACCTGCTTGCCGGGGACGTCGGAGGTGAAGCCGGGCATTTTCAGGGCGTGCTCGATCACCGGGGTGAAGTCGTAGGATTCAATGTGCTTGACGCCGGGCCAGCCCACCAGGCCGTGGGTGAAGACGTTGTCCTGATAGGACTGGGCGGGCTTCATGAGGCAGTTGGTGGTGAAGAGGATCGCGCCGGGGAACCGGGCGAATTCCTTCTGCTGGTTCTGCCAGGCGGTGCCGAAATGCCCATAGAGATGGGGATAGGTCTCCTTAAGCTTGGGATAGCCGTGACAGGGCAGCATCTCGCCGTGGGTGTACACGTCGATACCCTTGCCCTGGGTCTGCTTGAGCAGCTCTTCCAGATCCTTGAGGTCGTGGCCGGTAATGAGGATGGCTTTGCCCTGGCGCTGCCCCAGGGGCACGGCGGTGGGTTTGGGATGGCCGTAGGCGTCGGTGTTGGCCTTGTCCAGGGCCTCCATGGCCAGGAGGTTCACCTGGCCGGTCTTCAAGGCCATGTTGAACCAGTGGTCCATGCCAAGGCCCGGTCTGGTGGCGTCGGACATGGCCTCGTGGAGGAAGTCGTAAATTTCCTTGTTCTCGACGCCGAGGATTTGGGCGTGGTCGGCGTAGGCGGACAAGCCCTTGAGTCCGAACAGCACCATGTGCTGCAGGGACACGATGTCCGGGTCTGAGTCAGGATTGTCCTTCATGCCGCCGAGCCCCTGTCCGGCTTGTGCGACGAGGGCGTTCAGGTCGCCGGCCGGTGCGAAGGAAACGCTGGCGTGGCCGGGTATTACCCCACCGGCGGCCTTCACCTTGGCCTTGAGGGCTTCGCGCAGGGCCACGGTATCCGTGATCCAGGACTGGAAACGGGCCGGGTTGAAATTGACGTTGGTCAGGGTGGCAAAGAGCATGGCCGGAACCTGGCGGTCGGCCTGGATGTCCACGACGCCCACCTTGCGGCCTTCATGGGCGACAAGGCTTAAGCCCCGCAGGCTATAGACCAGAAGGTCCTGTAGGTTGGCGGTGGTCTCGTCCTTGCTGCACACGCCGATCTTGTCGCACACCTTGCCGTGGCTGGTCTGCTCGCATTGATAACAGAACATATCGTCGTCCTCCCATGGCGTTTGGTTGGTGGTTGCTTCGTCTGCGTCGATTCCTAAGGAATCCAGCAAAAGCCAGATGTGACTTGCGTCACATAGCGGACAAAAAAGACTTTTTCTCTCTCGATTGCTCCTCCTGGATCAGAGGACATGAACAAACCGAGAGCGGAGCAAATACATTTTTACCATGCCCTGTCATTTTTGTCCGCAGGTATTTGCAGCGTGCCGGGTGTTTTCATCTCGCGGCCTTCCAGGTCCCGCGCTGGCGTGCGCACCATGGCTACCCCTTTTCAAAATCCGTCCGGCGTGGCACTCCACCGGGCGTGACAAACGACAGCGTCCGTTCCCGCATGTGCTTGCTCGCGGTGCTGGCCCTGGTGGCCGCCTTCTACTTGGCGTCCTACCGGGGCATCCTTTTCGAGCCCGGTTACGTCTACCAGAACTGGGACCAGAACATTCCCCCGTATCCGTCGGAGATTCGGGCCTTTGGCGACATTTCGCGTCATGCCTGGTCCGGCATGTATGAGTTGGGTTCGCCGGGGATTTTCACCGGCATCAACCGGGCCTTCGACATTCTCATGCGTGACAGCCTGGCTTGGCTCGGCGGCCGGCAATTGGCCCACTGGTATTTCCTCTTCTACGCACTGGTCGGTGCGGCAGGGTATTGGCGGCTGTGCCGCGGCCTGGGATTGGCCTTTTGGCCCGCGCTCGCGGCCTGCCTGCTCAGCCAGTTCAATCCGAGAACGTACACCCTGGCGGTCTCCGGCCACGGCTTCGAGACCGGCTTCGCCCTCATGCTGGTCCCGTGGATGGTTCATTTCGCCCAGTCCGCCATGCGGAGCACCGGGGCGGCCTTCTTAGCCAACGCCCTGGCGGCGGGGCTCGCGGCGGGACTGGCCTTTTCGGCGTCTCCCCTGGGCGTGGTCATGGGTGGGTCCTTCCTGGTCGTGTGGGCGGTGGCCCAGGCGTGCTCGGCGCGCTCCTGGAAGACACTCAAGGTTCTGGCCGTAGCGGGAGCGGTGATCGTCAGCGTGCAGCTGCACTGGGTGCTTCCGGCCGCCGTGACGGGGGGCGAGGGGGCCAAGTACAACCAGCGTCTGGAGGACGTGCGCGCACACTACCTGCACCTGTACCGCGATTTTTCCGTCCCTCTTCGCCTGGCCATGATCGGCACCACCGACAACCTGGGCATGGGCACGGAACAGGCCTACCCCGTGGAGGGGGATTTCGGGCGATGGTGGAAGGTGTCGGCCTTCGCCCTGCTGGGGCTCGCGCTACTGGGACTGACGGCCAGGGCGCGCAACCCGGCCTTGAAGGCCTTCGCGGCCTTGAGTCTGCTGGCGGGCTTCTGGATGCTGGCCGGGGTGAACACCATTCCCGGGCGCATCCTCTACGAGGGAGTGCTGGGACGGGTGCAGGTGGTGTTCTTCCTCATGGCCCGGCCCATGCGCTGGCTGCCCCTGTACCAGGCGGGGCTGGCGCTCCTGGTCGGTCTCGGGCTGCAGGCGGTGCGCGATCGGACCTTCTGGCGCTTCTACCGCTGGCCGGAGCCGGCGGCCGCACTGCTTGCCCTGGCCGCCATGACGATCTATCTGGCTCCCTGGTGGACCGGAGGACTCACCCGTCCCAGGAACGCCACCACCCAGACCATGGCCCTCATGCCGCAGAAGCTTCCGGACGAGGAGCGGCGGCTGGTGGAGGCGATCGCCGCCGACCCGGGCATGTACAGGGTGACGGTTTTCCCCACCATCGCCGGGCCCACGGGCGACGTGCCCGAGCCGCCTCGAGGCTCCCTGACGCGGAATTTCGGTCTGCTCGGCAAGGACACCCTGGTGGGCCCGACCTTCGTGGGCCAGCCCTTCGGGCGTTTCCTCCTGTCCCTGGCCAGCCGCCGCGAACCGTGCACAGACGCCTATGGCCGGCTCCTTGGGCTGGGAGCGGTGCGGAGGGTGTTCTTCGACTCAAAGGTTCCGTATCTTTCCTACAGTGATTTCGGCTGGATGCCCCGGACGAAGCGCGGTTCGGAAACTCTGGCCGATCCGGGCGGCATGCTGGAAGGTTTTTTGGAGGCGCAACGGGACCTGGTCCCGGACCCGGACTTCAGCTTCGGCTCCATCCTGGGGTTCGCCAACAAGGATTTCCTGCCCAGACTGCGCGCTGTCGGCAAGGCCCAGTTGGCTGCGGGCGGACTGCCGCTCCTGGCCAGCCTGTCGGAGACACCCGGCAACCCCTTTGCGAACCAGGCTTATTTCTTCGGCACGGATCTGGAAGCTTCGGGGGTGGAACGCCTGGGACAAACCCGGGCCGGGGTGACCTTGCTTGGGGATGCCTGGCCGGAGCTTCTGTTGCCCTGGCTGCCAGCCAGTTGCTGGAGTCCTGCCTGGGTCGGGGCGGAGGCCCCTCCCCAGGGCTGGGCCGATCTTAAAGACCACTGGGATTACAGTCTGTGGTTTGAGGGGTCGCCACTTGACGGTTCGGCCCTGTGGAGCCGGGGCCCGGCGCGCAGAGATCTGCCTTTGTCCGGAACGGGGCCCTGCCGGGTGTTTCTGCGGATGCTCAGTCTTCCCGGACAGTGGGGCGTCCGGGTGAGCCTTGGGGGACGGCTTCTGGCCGACACCGGCGGCCCCGACCCCATGGACAGGGGCTGGCGCTGGCTGGATCTGGGCGTGCTGGACCTTGATGGGGCATCGCGCCTTACGATCGAGGCTCCGGGACGCGGGGCTGTGGTTTCCGGGGTCCTGAGCCTGCCCAAGGTGGAGTTCGCTACCGCCAGGCAGGCCCTGGAGCGCGATTTTCCGGCCTCGGCAGGGACCACCGTGGCCCTCGAGGCCGAGTCCTGCGCGCTCCCCGGATCTCTTCCTTACGCGGCGGTTCAGGACGTGCCGCTCCTTGGCGTGTACCCTGGCCTGTCCTTCACCTCGCAGGGGCTGCGCCAGGATAGTCCGAATGGGGCGGCTGGGCCGGACGGGCTGGACGGAACGGGTGCGGGCACTCTGGCCGCCGAAGGCGAACAGGTGGCCACCGCCGAGTTCAGGCTGGACGAGCCCCGGGAGGTCTCGGGCTTCACCCTTGAGTGCCACCCCAGGCTTTTCGGCGACCCGGGCGGGCTGGCTTTCGTACGCGGAGAATGGTCGGAGGACGGCCTGGTCTGGCTGCCGCTCTTCGAGGTTCCCGGCAAGACGGACGGCAAGTGGGAGGACGTGTACGGGCGTGAGGTGAAGGTCAGGGTCGAGGCCCGGACCCGGTCAATTCGCCTGCGCTTCACCCTGCGCCAGGCCCAGCTTAATTCCCTGGGTGGCCCACCCAACCAGCCCATGCGCCTGGAGCTCACCCCGGCCGAACCCTTTCCCGGGGCGGTCTTCATGGGCCAGGCGGTGCTCCTGCCTGGCCGGTTTTCCTACAAGGCCTTCCGCCCGGGAAAATACGCCGTCCACGCCCGGTTGCTCACCGCGGACGGCCCGGCCTGGGCGGACCTGGGCGTTCGCTCTACCGATCCCGACGGACTGCTGGACCTGTCCGGCGGCCCGCCGGGCGCTGCCTGCGACCTGTTCATCCTGGAGAGCCTGCCCGCAGAGGGCGCCGCCGGTGAACCTCAGCCCCCTAACAGCCGGGGGCTGGGGGAAGGTATGGAACCCTGGCGGGGTCTTGGGCGGAGCCCCGGCCCTCCCGCCCTTCAGGCTACCCGTATCAACCCGGCCCGCTACGAGGTGTCCGGTGCTCTGCCTCAGGGTGGGCTGCTTCTCTTTTCCGAGTCCTACCATCCGCGCTGGTCAGCCGGGGAGATTTCGCCGCTCAAGGCTTACGGCTTCATGAACGCTTTTGTGCTTCCCAAGGAGCCTGCGGCTTCCCTGGAGGTGCTCTTCACTCCTGAGCGCCTGCGCAAGGTGGGCGACCGCCTGAGCCAGGTCGGCTGGGCGGTCTCAGGAGGGTTGTGCCTGAGTTTCGCGGCCCTGGCCTGGCTTCAATCCCGGCGCAAACACGATAGCGGTGAGGGCACGCCATGAACGCCGACATCCTCAAGGGCCTCGTTCGCCTTGCCAGGCCGCACCAGTACCTCAAGAACCTCTTCGTGCTCCTGCCGCTTTTTTTTGGCTGGAAGCTCGGGGACGGCCCGGCCCTTTACGGGTCGTTCCTGGCCATGGCCGTGTTCTGCCTGGCGGCCAGCGCCGTGTACGTTTTCAACGACCTGCGTGATGCACCCGAGGACCGCCGACACCCCACCAAGAAGAACCGCCCGGTGGCGTCCGGGGCGGTCAGACCGGCCCAAGCCTGGATCTTCCTGGGCGCGCTTCTGGCCTGCGCCCTGGCCCTTACCCCCCTCGTGCCGGGCAAGGCCTTTCCGGGCATCCTGCTGGCCTACCTGGCCGTCAACCTGGCCTATTCGCTGGGGGTGAAGCACGCGGCCATCGTGGACCTGATGTGCATCTCCCTGGGGTTCGTGTTGCGGGTGTTCGCGGGCGGAGTGGCCTCCGGGGTCACGCCCAGCCACTGGATCGTGATCATGACCTTCCTGCTGGCCCTGTTCATGGGTCTGGCCAAACGCCGCGACGACCTGCTCCTGGCCGCCTGCGGCTCGAAGACCCGCAAATGTCTGGACGGCTACTCCCTGGAGTTCGTGAGCCTGTGCATGGCGGTGATGGCCGGGGTGGTCATCGTGAGCTACATCCTCTACACCCTTTCGCCCGACGTGATTGCCAAGCACGGCACGGACAAGCTCTATCTGACCTCTTTCTGGGTAGTGGCGGGCATCCTGCGCTACATGCAGATCACCTTCGTGGAAAGCCGCTCCGGCTCCCCTACCCAGGTGCTCCTGCGCGATCCCTTCATCCAGATGTGCATCGTCCTGTGGGTGGCCTCATGCTACCTGATTCTCTACTTTTTTAAGTAAGAGCCCGGTAGCGAGATGAAATTATCGGGGCCATGCGCTAGGCCGGGTCCGCCTCAGCAACCCGTCTGAACGAATTCCTTGACGCGAAGCCGCAATCCGGCCAACTTCGCGCGGGCATGCAAACCGCGTACAAATCGGACACCTCTCGGGACACTGGGCTGCAGCCAGGGCGGGTGATGCTCTTCTATCCGCCGGGGCGTTTCTACCAGCGCGGCGAAGACCGCTCCCAAGGCAACGTGGAGAACTCCACGGCCACCACCATGCGCGCCCCCAACGACTTGGGCTACGCGGCGGCCACCCTCAAGGCCAAGGGCTTTGAGGTCTTCCTGCGCGACTACCAGACCAGTCGTCGCACCCTGGAAGAACTCCTGGCCGACTTTGACCGTTTCGCCCCGGACGCCATCTTCGTGTCCATAACCAACGCCACCATATTCCGGGACCTGGAACTGGTCGCCAGGCTCAAGGACCGCAGCCCCAGCGTGATGGTCATGCTCAAGGGGGCCATCTTTTTCGACCCCGAACAAGGCCTCCTGGACCAGCTTGATCTCTTAAGCGTGGACTACCTCATCGGCTTGGAGAGCGACTTCATCGTAGGCGACCTGGCCCGGGCCCACTTCCATGACCCGGGACGGATCCCCAGCATCCGGGGCATTCTGTACAAGAAGGACGGGGCCTGGGAGCGTACCTATTTCGATTCCTTCGAGACCGACCTGGACGGTCTCCCCTTCCCGGACCGTTCGCTCATGGAGAACCATCTCTACGTGCGCCCGGACACCGGCGAGCCTCAGGCCACCGTCACCACATCGCGCGGCTGCCCCTCGCGCTGCATCTTCTGCATAACGCCCACCATTTCCGGCACCAGGCTGCGCCTGCGCTCTCCCGGCAACATCTTGGAAGAGCTGCGCGAGTGCTACCACAAGCACGGCATCCGGGACTTCTTCTTCAAGTCCGACACCTTCACCATGGACCAGAAATGGACCCGCGAGGTCTGCCAGGCCATCCTGGACTCGGACCTGGCGGGCAAGGTCCACTGGGTGGCCAACTCCAAGGTCAAGCCCCTGAGCCTTGAGACCCTTCAGGTCATGAAGGCCGCCGGGTGCTGGCTGGTGGCCTTCGGCTTCGAGTCCGGCCACCCCGAGACTCTCAAACGCTCCAGGAAGGGCACCACGGCCGAGGACAACCTCCAGGCCGCCCAATGGGCCAGGCAGGCCGGGCTCCTCACCTTCGGTTTTTTCCTGATCGGCATGCCCTGGGAGACCAGGGAGCACCTTGAGGCCACTCGCCGCCATATCTTCCAACTGGACCCGGACTTCCTGGAACTGCACATCGCCGTGCCCTATCCGGGCACCGGGCTGCACCAGGAGGCAGTGGCCTGCGGGCTCATCAAGGAATCCGTGCTGGGCAAGGACTACTTCAACGCCCCCACCGTGGGCACGGCGACCCTGTCCATGGCCGAGATCGAGAAGTTCCGGCGGGACACCCTGCTCAAATTCCACCTGCGCCCGGGCTACATCTGGCGCAAATTGCGCCAGGCCGGGAGCGACCGGCGCATTCTGGCCAACTATTTCCGCTTCGGCCTGAAGCTCCTGAAAAACACCTTGGGCCAAGCGCCCAAAAAAGGCCCCGGTGCCTCCTGTGTGCTGATTCTGGGGGCCAACTCCGACATCGGCCTGGCCATCGCCCGCCAATTCGCCGCCCACGAGGGATCAAACCTCATTCTGGCCTCGCGGGACGTGACCGCGCTCGAAGCCAAAGCCGCCGACATCAGGAGCCGGTTCGGCGTGGACGTGGACGTCGCCTTCTTCGAGGCCACGGACACCGCCTCGCACCACGACTTCTACCAGAACCTACCCAGGCGCCCCGACGGCGCTGTCCTGGCCTTCGGACTGCTTGAGAATTCCGACCCCTTGCGCCTGATCGAGGTGAACCTCACGGGCGCGGCCTCGATCCTGGAGGTGGTCGCCGGGGATTTCGAGGCTCGCCGTCAGGGCTTCCTCATCGGGTTGTCGTCCGTGGCCGGTGAGCGTGGGCGTAAGTCCAATTACGCTTACGGCGCGGCCAAGGCCGGGTTGACCGCCTACCTCTCGGGCCTGCGCCACCGCCTGTTCGCATCAGGGGTCAGGGTGCTCACGGTGTCTCCGGGCTTCGTGCGTTCCAAGATGACCGCGCACCTCAAGTTCCCGAAAGCCCTCACGGCCACGCCCGAACATGTGGCTCGGGACGTCCACGCCGCCTGGCGCTCGGGCAAGGACGCCATCTACACCAAGGCCGTGTGGCGGCCCATCATGTGGATCATTCGCAACCTGCCGGAATCCCTATTCAAACGGACGAATCTCTAGATGCGCATCCTCTATCTCAACCACAACGTCGAGAACTACGGCACCTATTTCCGCTGTTATCACCTGGCCAAGGGCCTGGTCCGGCGTGGGCACGAGGTCACCCTGGTCTGCGCCAACCGCGAGGACACTCTGGGGCTCTCCAGGCGGGTGGACGGCGGCCTGACCACAATCCTCCTGCCCAAGTACAGGCTGGCCGGATTCCACACCCTGCACACCCTGAGGATGTTCTACAACACGGCCTACGCCCTGTTCGCCGGCTACGACGTGTTGCACACCTTCGCCTTCCCCCTGCACCCCATGGCGGTGCCCACCCTGGCCGCGCATTTTCTGCGCCCGGGCCTCAAGCTGGTGCTGGACCACGACGACCTCTGGAAGGGCGGTTTCGCCAACCAGCACCCCGGCCCTTACCAACGCCTGGTGGGCTGGTTCAACGACAACCTGCCCCGCATGGCCAGGCAGTGCACCGCCGCCAGCAGCCTGCTCCTGGGCAGCTTCCGGGCCACCGGAGTGCCCGAGGAGCGGATCCACTACATCCCAAATTGCCCCACCATGGCCCGCTCGCCGCTCACGCGTGCCGAAGCCCGAGCGGCCACTGGCCTTCCGGCGGGTTCGCCCCTGGTTCTTTCCATGGGGCACACCTACACCGAGTCGCTCTTTCTGCTCCTGGACGCCTACGAGCGCGCCCGCCAGGCCGTGCCGGGGCTCAAGCTGGCCTTCCTGGGCAAAATGCACATCCCGGACGCCTTCGAGGAACGCCTCAAGCCCTACCTCTCCCGTGCCGGCGGGGACATTCTGCGCCTGGGCGAGAAGCCGCCCTCCGACGTTCCCGCCTACTTGGCAGCCGCCGACGCGCTGCTTTTGCCCATGGACGACGACCCCATCGAGAAGGCCCGCTTCCCCATCCGCTTCGGGGACTACCTGTCCTCGGGCACGCCCATCGTCTCCAACGCCGTGGGGGAGATCGAGCGCTTCCTCGTCGAACACGACTGCGGCTACGCGGCCCCGGTGACCGATGCCGCAGCCTTCGGGGAGCGCATCGTGGAGGCCCTTACCGACACCTCCCGGCGCGAGGCAATCCAGCAGAACGCCCGTAAGCTCATCGAAACGACCCTGAACTGGGACGCCGTGGCGGCGAAGCTGGAAGATATTTACGAGAAGGCCAGGGGATAGCCGGGGCTCTGCGACTTCCCCCACCAGGAGGGGGCCGGCGTTCGGCGTCGCGGGTTTGACCGGCCAAGAGGAACGAATGCCTGCCCGTTGCGCCACACACATCCCAGAGCGCCGGTGATGGTCAAAAGGATGTTCAGTACCAACCCTGTTAAACCCAACCCAACGCGTTCAGCATGAAACCAAAACACGTCCTCCTGGCACTTCTGGTCACCGCGCTGTGGGGCGGCAACTTCGTGGTCATCCGCATCGGGCTGGACTCTTTCCCGCCGCTCCTGCTGGCGGCTCTACGTTTCGTGCTGGCTGCAGTGCCGGCATTCTTCCTGCCGCGCCCGAACATGTCCTGGACTCGGCTCATCTCGCTTGGGCTCATGTGGTTCGTGGGCCAGTTCAGTTTTTTGTTCCTGGGCATGGCCTGGGGGATGCCGCCGGGACTGGCCTCGGTGGTGCTGCAGTCCCAGGTGTTCTTCACCCTCGCCATCGCGGCCTTTACACTGGGCGAAACTCCCCGTTTCCGGCAGATCGTCGGGATCTGCGTGGCCGTGGCCGGGCTCACGCTCATCGGCATAACCGCCGGGAGCGGCGGCGTGACCGTGCTCGGGTTCTCGCTCATCCTGGCCGCCTCGATCTGCTGGGCCTTTGGGAACATCCTCATGCGCGGGGCGGGCAAGGTGGACATACTGCCGATGATCATCTGGCTGAGCATCATCCCGCCGCTGCCCCTTTTCGGGATGTCCTATGTCTTCGAGGGGCCTGAGAAGATCATCCAGGCCCTGACTCACCTGAACGCCACCGGCATTGGGTCGGTGCTTTACCTGACCGTGTTCGCCACGATCGTCGGCTACGGCGGCTGGGGCAAGCTTCTCAAGACCTACCCGGCCGGAACGGTGGCCCCGTTCTCGCTCCTGATACCGGTGTTCGGAGCCACCTGCGCGTATCTGACGCTCGGCGAGACCTTCGGCCCCCGGCGCCTGGCCGGGATGGCCCTCATCCTGGCCGGGCTCGCGGTGGTGGTGCTGCCCAGGTTCCGTTCCGATCGGGCCGTGGAGCGCATCGCGGCCAGCCCCCCGGACGTGGGCCAGAAGCGATTTTGAGGATGGCTTGGCGGTGTCTGTCCGTGCGGTCCGGTCTGGACGGGCCGGCGGCGGCGCGCTAGGACAGCCTGGGACAACGCAGGCGGTGAAACCCACGAAGCCTGCTGGAAGTTTTTGAAGGAGAGTCCAGAGAGGACAACTTTTCTCAGAAAGTTTCCTCACTGGACTGGCCGCCGGAGGCATCTTACTCTTATGCGCATCTTCATTCCGGCCATGGGCCGCGTGAACACGAAAAATCGCGACGGCAGCGAGGTCCGCTTCTCGGAGATCGCTCGGCGCTGGTTGGCCTGGGGCCATGATCTTGTGGTCATGCTGCCCAGGCGGCAGATCGGCGTGTTCGAATCCCAGGGTGTTCACGGCATGGACTATCAGGTGTTCCCCGAGCCTTTCGAGAGCGAGGCGGACAGCCTGGGCAACGTGCTCAAAACCTACCTGTGGCGGCTGTGGCGCTGCCTTTTCATGTCCTACCCCGGGGGCATGGACGCCATCTACGCCCCGTCTGACTTCCTGGTGGACCTGGTCCCGGCCCTCTTGGCCAAGCTCAGGAACCGCAGGGCGAAGTTGACGGTGTGTGTGTTCCTGATCGCCCCCAACCCCTTCAGGGGGTACGAGAACGTGTTTCGGCCCAGATGGCGGGTGCCCACCGTCCGGGGCGTCCTGTACTGGATTACGCAGATGCTGGCCGTTGGGCTGACCAGGATTTTCGGCGGCCGCATGCTGGTGCTCAACTCGCTTGACCGCGACACTCTAGTGAGCCGGGGCGTGGACCCCGGGGCGGTGACCGTGGTCACCATGGGCGTGGACGTGGGCGAGTTCGAGAACGTGGAAGTTCTGCCGGACACCCCGCGTTACGAGGGGATATTCCTTGGCCGCCTGCACCCCCAGAAGGGGCTCCTGGACCTGGTGAAGATTTGGCGGGTGGTGTGTGACGCCGAGCCCGGCGCCAGGCTCGGCATCATCGGGGGCGGCAGCGATGCCTGGTTCAGCCGCCTGACGAAGGAGATCGAAAACGACGGCTTGTCGGCCAACGTGGACCTGATCGGGTTCAAGCAGGGCGCGGAAAAGGTGCGCTTGCTCAAAAACGCCGGGTGCTTCTGTATGCCCAGCCACTACGAGAGCTTTGGCCAGGTGGCGGTGGAGGCCATGGCCTGCGGGCTGCCTGTGGTGGCCTACACTCTCAAAATTTATGACGAAATCTTTTCTGGCGGAATGGTTCGCGTGCCCCAGGGCGACGTGAAGGGCTTCGCGGCCGAGGTGCTCGGCCTGATGGGCGACCCGGCCCGGCGTTCGCGCCTGGTCGCCGAAGCCGCCCAGGTGGCCTTCCGTTTCGACTGGGAGGCAATCGCCCGGGCGGAGCTTGACCTCGTCGGCGGATAGCTTGCCCAGCCGCGACACCGCGAAAATGTTCGCGGTTGCCTTGCTTCCCCCGGGCGGGTTATACGTGCGCCGGTCCATTCACGCGGGACCGCGCATGTGGCACGTCCCCGCTTCTTGTTGCCGGTCGGAGCTTGGGCCGGCATGTCGGCCGCAATCGTGGTTGGCCTCCGGGATGCGCCTCGAGAGTCCCCCGGTGTCCAGTTCGATACGAGCGTGCTTGGAATATTCATGGAAGTATCGAATATCCTCGTGGTGGACGACAGCCGGACAGTCCGGAGTTCCCTGCAAAAACAGCTCGAGCACATGGGAGCCGTCGTGACCCTGGCCGTGAACGGTCAGGAGGGTTTCGCGGCGGCCGTTTCCAACTCTTTCGACCTGATCATCTCCGATGTGGAAATGCCCGTGATGGACGGGTTCTCCCTGTGCCGAATGCTCAAGGGGCATCCGGCCACCCGGGCCGTGCCGGTGGTCATCCTGAGCACCCTGGACCAGGAGGAGGACATCGACCTGGGCTTCGAGGCCGGAGCCTCGGCCTACGTGGTGAAGCACCGGGCCAACCGGGAACTGATCCCCCGGGTCATGGAGATCCTGAGCCGCGCTTCCCTTCTTCGCGACCGGCTGCTCATGATCGTGGACGACTCCAGGCTCATCCGATCGACCATCAGTGAGAGCCTCCTTCAGGCCGGATTCCGGGTGATCACCGCCGAGAACGGAAGCCAGGCCCTGGAACTGCTCAAGACCCACACGCCCGACGTCATCCTGAGCGACATCAACATGCCGGTCATGAGCGGCGCCGAGTTCTGCGAGGCCGTGCGATCCATGGAGCGCCTGTCCCACGTGCCGTTCGTGGCCATGAGCTCTGAAAGCGACCGGCGGATCATGCGCGAGATGGTGCAATGGGGCGCTTCGGCCTACCTGATCAAGCCCTTCCACCCCGAACAGCTGATCATCCTGGCCGAAAAACTCCTGTCCGACCACGTGCAGATCCTGCTCCAGGAAAAGAGGCTGCTGGTGGCCGAACGCAGCTCCCTGCTGTCCAGCATCTCCAGCCTCATCCAGGCCCTGGAGGCCAGGGACGTCTATACCAGGGGACACTCCGAGGCCGTGGCCGACATCGCCCAGGGCATAGGCCGCAAGCTGGGCCTCGGGCCCCAGGAGATCGAGAAGCTCTGGCTGGCCGGGAAACTCCACGACATCGGCAAGATCGGCATCCGCGACGACATCCTGCTCAAGCCCGGCAAGCTTTCCCAGGATGAATTCGAGACCATCAAGACCCACCCGCGCATCGGCGCGGAAATTCTCAGCCCCATCTCCAGCATGGGCGAGCTTGTCCCCTCCATCCTCCACCACCACGAAAAGCTGGACGGCCACGGATACCCCTCGGGACTCAAGGGGGACTCCATCCCCCTGTTCGCGCGCATCATTGCCGTGGGCGACGTGTTCCACGCCCTGACCAGCAAGCGTCCCTACCGCCAGGCCATCACCCCGGACGAAGGCCTGGCGGTCATCGCCGAGGCCAGCGGCACCCATTTGTGCCCGGTCTGCGTCAGGGCCTTCATGGCCAGCCGCAAGGACTAAGTCCCCCGCCGGCGTCCGGCCTTGCCCTTTATTCTCCACGGTGGATATAAGGAGGCCATCCTGAAAAAAACCGTGGAGGGATTCATGAACGTTCTCGTCGTCTACTATTCCATGTACGGCCATATAAAGGCCATGGCCGAGGCCGAGGCCGAGGGAGTGGCCCAGGTGCCCGGTGCGGTCGCGCAGGTCCGCCGCGTGCCCGAGACTCTGCCGGAGGAGGTCCTGGCCAAGATGGGCGCGCTGGACGCCCAGAAAGCCCAGGCGCACATCCCTGTCTGCACCGTGGACGAGCTGGCCAAGGCCGACGCCGTCATCTTCGGCACCCCGACTCGCTTCGGCAACATGTGCGGCCAGATGCGCCAGTTCCTGGACTCCACCGGTCATCTCTGGCTCCAGGGGGCGCTCGTGGGCAAGGTGGGGGCGGTGTTCGCCAGCTCCGCCACCCAGCACGGCGGCCAGGAATCCACCATCCTCACATTCCACGTCACCCTCCTGCACCAGGGGATGGTCATCGTGGGCCTGCCTTACGCCTTCGCCCAACAGATGGGAGTGGAGGAGATCAAGGGCTGCTCCCCCTACGGCGCGTCCACCATCGCCAGCGGAGACGGCTCGCGTCTGCCTTCGGAGACGGAACTGGCCGGGGCCAGATGGCAGGGGCGGCACGTGGCGGAGATAGCCATGAAGCTGACGAGGTAGGAGAAGAGAAGATTGGGGGAAGCCTTTTGTCCACAAAAGGCTTCCCCCAAACCCTCTTCCAAAAAACTTCAGGTGGCTTTATGGGACCAGGCGTCCTTCCAGTTCCACCACTTGAGCTTCTCCGGGTCGCGCTCGGCCGCAGGTGTGCTGGCGTAGTACACGGCTGACCGGAATACGTAGAGCACGCACCGATCCATCTTGCCGCCAGCCATGGCCCGCAAACGCTCGAACATCTCCTCGGGGTCCTGAGCGGCAAGGTCCCCGATCGATCGTATACCCAGGTCCCACAGGTCGCGGGCCATGGCCGGCCCGATGCCCGGGATGGTCCGCAGGAGCTTCTCGGTACGCTTGTCCATCATGGACCGATCCCCTATCATCTCCCGGTCATGACTAAAAGCATCCTCGTCTCCGGCACGCACTCCGGCTGCGGCAAGACCTCGCTCACCCTGGGGCTCCTGGCAGCGCTGACCCGCCGGGGAATGCGTTGCGCCCCCTTCAAGACCGGGCCGGACTTCATCGACCCGGGCCTGCATGAGCTGGCCTGCGGCCGCGTGAGCCACAACCTGGACTCCTGGATGCTTTCGCCCGGGACCAACAGTGAGATTTTCTCCAGGTACGCTTCGGGCTCGGACGTGGCCGTGATCGAGGGGGCCATGGGCCTCTTTGACGGAGCCTCGGGCGTCAGCGAAAGCGGTAGCGCCGCCCACATGGCTAAACTCCTGGGGATTCCAGTCGTGTTGGTTGTCGACGTGTCGGGCATGGCCCGCAGCGTGGCCGCCATGGCCCGGGGCTTCTCCTGCTTCGACCCGGACCTGGCCACAGCCGGGGTGGTCTGCAACCGCGTTGGCGGCCCGGGGCACCGCGAGTTTTTGGCCGAAGCCTTGGATATGGCCGGCGTCCCCGTCCTCGGGTCCTTGGCCAGGGTTCCGGAACTGGCCATGCCCTCGCGGCACCTGGGGCTGGTCACCGCTCAGGACCTGACCGCCCATCCGGACTGGATCCAACGCCTGGCGGACTGGGTGGAGGCCGGGGTCGACGTGGACCGGCTGCTGCGGGCTCTGCCGGAAACCGGCCTGGCCCCGACCTGTCCGCCCGTGTCCGCCCCATCCGCCCCACCTGTGCCGCCGCCGCCCCGGCGGGTCCGCCTGGGCGTGGCCCGGGACCGGGCCTTCTGCTTTGCCTACGCCGAGAACCTGAGGCTTCTGGACGCTGCGGGGGCGGACGTCTTCTTCTTTTCCCCCCTTGCGGACCAGCGCCTGCCGGATGGGCTGGACGGTCTGTACCTGCCCGGGGGCTATCCCGAGCTCCACGCCGAGGCCCTGTCGGCCAATACCGCCATGCTATCGGACATACGGGGATTCTGCCTGTCCGGGAGGCCGGTCTACGCCGAATGCGGAGGATTCATGGCCTTGACCAGGGCCATCGAGGATCAGGAGGGGCGCGCCTGGCCTATGGCCGGGGTTTTCGACTGCACGGCCCGCATGAGGCCGCGCTTCGCCGCCCTGGGATACCGCGAGGCTCTGCTCACGACCCCGACGCCGCTCGGACCGGCCGGGACGGTGGCCAGGGGGCACGAATTCCACTATTCCAACCTGACCGGGGTTCCGGATGTCCCGGCGGTCTACCGCCTGTCCGGTCGCAAAGGCCCGCTTGACGCGCCCGAGGGTTTTCTTCGGGGCAACACCCTAGGCAGCTACGTGCACCTGCACTTCGCTTCCAACCCCGACCTGGCCGGGAATTTCGTCGCGGCCATGGCCCGGGGAGGCCTTGGCGGGTCATGACCAGGCGTTCCTCCCCGCACCGGTTGCGCCAGGGCTTCACAACCGGCTCGGCTGCGGCCGCCGCCGCCAAGGCGGCCCTGTCTTCCTTGTTTACCGGCTTGGCCCCTGCCGAAGTGGACATCCCCCTGCCCCCCGGCGGGCGGCTGGCCGTCCCGGTGGAGAGCGCGTGCCTCGTTGAGGGAGGGGCGTCCGCCAGGGCCACCGTGGTCAAGGACGGCGGGGACGACCCGGATGCCACCCACGGAGCGCGCATCTCCTGCCTAGCCACGCTTGGGTCCTCCGGGGAACCGGATGCTGAAAATTTTGTTGGCCAAGAGAGGGCCGTTACCGGGGGAACGTTACCCGCGCCAGGGAAGGTCGTCGTCGAGGGCGGACGCGGGGTGGGGCGGGTGACCCTGCCCGGGCTGCCGGTGCCTGTCGGCCGGGCGGCCATCAACCCGGTCCCGCTTGCCCAGATCGAGCGGGCGGCGTGCGAGGCCATGGAGGAATCAGGCTACACCGGTCGGGTCCGCCTGGTGCTCGAGGTGGAGGACGGCGAGGCCATGGCCCGACGCACTCTGAACCCGCGCCTGGGGGTTGTCGGGGGCATCTCCATCCTGGGCACCCAGGGCATCGTCATGCCCTTCAGCCTGGAGGCCTGGAAGGCCACCATCGATTCCGGCCTGGAGGTGGCCCGGGCGGCCGGATGCACCACGGCGGCCTTCGCCACCGGGCGTCGCGGCGAACGTCTGCTCATGGCCAGACGCTCAAGCCTGCCTGAGCTGGCCTTCATCCAGGCGGCGGACTTTTTTGCCTATGCCACGCAGCGCGCCGTCCAGATGGGATTTTCGGAGATCGTCTGGGGATGTTTTTTCGGCAAGCTGGCCAAGATGGCCCAGGGCTTGCCCTCCACCCACGCCCACGCCTCGCCGACGGATTTCGTCGCCCTGGCGGAACTTGCGGGCCAAGCCGGCGCGGACGCCGGGACCTGTCTGGAGGTGTCCCGGGCCAACACCGCCCGGCATGCCCTGGAGATCGTGCCCGAGGGCCTGGTCCGGGAGCGCTTCGTGGCCAAGGCGGCAGCCAAGGCTTTGGAGGCGGCCAGGGGCTTCGCCATCGTGGCGTCTGATCCGGGCGCGGGTACCTGCCAGGCAGCCAGCCCGCGCTTGGGCGTGTGCTGCTTCGGCTTCGAGGGGGGGGTGCTGGCCGAGGCCTACACCTCGTAGTCCACGACCCGGCGCTCGGCTATCACGGCCTTGATGAAGGCCAACACCTTCAGGTGTTCGGGGTGGGTCGCGTAGAAATCGAGATCTGCCCGGGTCTTGAAGGCAGAGTACAGAACGATGTCCGTTTCCGGTATCGACTGGAACACCCCGGTGGTGGCCGTTTCCAGCTCAACCACGCCGGGCACCTTGGAGGGGAGTTCCTCCAGCATGGCCTTCATGGCCGCCATGTTTTCAGCCTTGGTTTTGCCCAGGGCTTCGTCTTTGAGGGTAAACATGACGATGTGCTTGATCATGGCGAGTCCTTCTGGTTGCTGTGCGGGACGGTCCGCAAGGGCCAATCGGCCGGGATGGTACGGGCTGCACGGATTCAAGTAAAGGCGGATGACATGAGCGAGGCAACGAGGAACGGCCGGGCGGGACCCATACAGGTCCTGGGCCTGGGCATGGCCGGGATACTCGACCCGGCCGGGATGGAGCGCGTCGCCTCGGCGGACGTGCTGGCCGGGGGCGCGCGCCTCCTGGCGCGGTTCGCCCACCTGCCGGGGGAGCGGATCATCCTGGCCTCGCCGTTGGCGGCGGCCCTGGACGTCGTGGCGCAGGCCCGGGACCGGGGCAGGCGGGTAGTGGTCCTGGCGGACGGGGATCCGCTCTTTTTCGGCATAGGGGCGCGGCTGCTTGAACGCTTCGGCCGGGAAGGTCTGCGTTTCTCCCCGGGGGTGACCGCCGTCCAGGCCGCCTGCGCCCGCCTGGGCCTGCCCTGGCACGACCTGCCCGTGGTGTCTCTGCACGGTCGGGACGACCCGGGTCCGCTCCTGGCCGCTCTTTGCGCCCAGTCCGGCCCGTCCGGGCGGGTGGCGGTGTACACCGACGCGGTCAACTCGCCTGGCGCACTGGCCAGGCTGCTGCTCGACCACGGCCTGGACGAGGCCCGAATGTGGGTTCTGGAAGACCTGGAAACTCCGAGCGAGCGGGTTCGCCTTCTGAGCACGCAGGAGGCCGCGGGGCTCTGCTTCTCGCCGCTCAACCTGGTCGTCGTGGAAATGGATTACCCGTCCGCGACGCTGCCCGGTGGACGGTCCGCGGCGCGGCCCATGCTCGGACGCCCCGACGACTTCTACGCCAAGCAGGCCGGGCTCATCACCAAGTGGCCCGCCCGGGCCTGCGCTCTGGCCGCGTTGCGCCTCCGGCCGGAATCGCTTCTCTGGGACGTGGGCGCGGGAAGCGGGGCCATGGCAGTCGAGGCCTGCGCCCTGATCCGCACCGGCCGGGTGTTCGCAGTGGAGCGCGATGCCGGACGCTGCCGGATGATCCGGGAGAACATCCTCCGCTCCGGGGCCTTACTGGCCCAGGCCGTGGCGGGGGAGGCCCCGGAGGCCTTCGCCGGCCTGCCTGACCCGGACAGGATCTTCCTGGGCGGATCGCTTGGCCAGGGCTCGGGCGTTCTTGCCGAGGCCTGCATCAGGCTCAAACCGGGCGGAAGGCTGGTGTCCAACACCGTGCTGCTCGGCTCGCTCAACAAGGCCCTCGAACATCTTCACGCCCTGGGCTGGCCCGTGGAGACGGCCCAGGTCCAGGCCAGCCTGTCCGCCCCCATGAATGGGGACATGCGCCTCGCGGCCCACAACCCCGTTTTCATCATCGCAGCGGACAAACCCGCCTGATTAGGTTAGAGTCTCTCCATGCAATCCGTTTACGAACTCGCTACGAACATCTACGAACCCATGCTCCGCTTCTGGGAGGACCACAAGACGGAACGGGCCATCTCCGGCATGCTGGTGCTCATCTTCCTGGCCGCGCTGGCCGGCATCGAACTTAAGCGCCAGGGCCTGTTGCCCGACTTTCTGGCCGGGTTCACCCCGGACCACCACTTCCACGCCGTGAGCGTGGCCTTCACCCTGGTGCTCATCCTGGAGGTCATCGGGCTCATCTTCGCCCTGCCCTGCTCCTTTTCCAAGTCCATGGGCAAGCAGTTCGAGATCCTTTCGTTGATCCTCATGCGTAACTCCTTCAAAGAACTGGTCAACTTTCCGGAGCCCATCCATATCGTAGCCGGCAGCTGGACAACCATCGTACACATCGTCGCGGACGGCACGGGCGCGCTGATCATCTTCGCCCTGCTCGGAGTTTATTCTCGCATGCACCCGCCGAAGCAGCGCCACGCCCGTCCCGGGCCAGACCGCTACTCCTTCATCGCCTCCAAGAAAATCGTTGCCCTCATCCTGCTGGCCCTCTTCGCCGCGCTTGGGGTGAAGGCCATCTGGGAGGGGATGATCCACAACCACACCTTCGACTTCTTCGACACCTTCTACACGGTGCTGGTCTTCGCGGACATCCTGTTGGTGTTGCTCTCCCAGCGCTTCCTCCCGGGCTATCTTTCCGTGTTCCGCAACTCCGGCTACGCTCTGGCCACCCTGTTCATCCGCCTGGCTCTGGCCGCGCCGCCCTTCTACAACACCGCCATGGGCATCGGCGCAGCGGTCTACGCCGTGGCCCTGACCTGGACCTTCAACCGGCTGGCCGACAGGCCGGAAGAGGGGGAAGGACACGCATGATCGCGGGCAGGCCCATTGCCGGGCCGGGTAGGGAAGAAGGATATCCATGACTACCAGCATGCCGGCCGCCAGGCCGAGCGCGAGAGAAATCCGCCCATGACCGCTAGAGTCCACTTCGTCGGGGCCGGACCCGGGGATCCAGAATTGCTCACCGTCAAGGCCGCTCGTGTCATCTCTCAGGCGGACCTGATCGTCTATCCGGGCTCGCTGACCCCCCAGGCGATAACGGACCTGGCCAAGCCCGGAGCCGCACTCCTGGATAGCGCGTCCATGACCCTGGAGGAGACCCACGCGGCCATCATGGCCGCCTGGCGATCGGGCGGGCGGGTGGCCAGGCTCCAGGCCGGGGACCCGGCCCTGTACGGCACCGTGGCCGAGCAGGCCCGACTGCTTTCCGCCGAGGGTGTGGACTACGCCGTGGTGCCGGGCATTACCGCCGCCTCGGCCACGGCGGCCGCCCTCAAGGTTTCGGCCACAGCCCCGGAAATCACCCAGACCCTCATCCTGACCCGCCTCTCCGGCCGCACCCCCGTGCCCGAGGCCGAGACCCTGCGGGACCTGGCCCGCCACCACAGCGCTCTGGCCGTGTACCTGAGCGCGGCCGAGCCCGAGGCCGTGCGCGAGGAGCTTCTGGCCGGCGGCTATCCGCCCCACACCTGCGTGGCCATTGCCTACCGTGTGGGTTGGCCCGAGGAGGAGCTGCACCTGTCCACGGTGGCGGACTTCCCGGAACTTACGCGGGAGCGCGGCCTGACCAGACAGACCCTGTTTCTGGTGCTGCCAGGTTACGGAGCGGAAACGCGCTCCCGGCTCTACGCTCCTGAATTCACGCACGGGGCGAGGATAGGGTCGGCTTCCTCCACGGACTGACAAAGGCCTCGAGGCCAGATTATTTCCGCGCGTTCACGCGGCCCGTGCCGCTTCAAGGAGCTCACATGGAAACCCTGACCATCAAGACCGACAGACGCGAGCAGTTTGTGGCCGTCACAGGGAAGCTCGAGGATCTGGCCGTCCGCAACGGCTGGAAGGACGGAGTGCTGTTCGCGCACTGCCCACACACCACGGCCGGGCTGACCATCAATGAAAACGCCGACCCGGACGTGGTCCGGGACATCCTGGCCACGCTTGAGAGGCTGGTCCCGGCGCACGGAGACTACCGACACGTCGAGGGCAACTCCGACGCTCATGTGAAGGCCAGCCTCATGGGGCCGGGGCTGACGCTCATCGTGGAGGGGGGCAGAATACGCCTGGGCACCTGGCAGGGGGTGTTCTTCTGCGAGTTCGATGGGCCGAGGACCAGGCAGGTGTGGGTGCAGTGGATCGGAAAGTGAGGAGGTACGCAGTGTTAGGGTTTGACATAAGCGAATCCTTCACGCTGGAGCTTCACTATGTGAACAATGCCCGCAGGGACGACAATCGCTTCGGGTATGAGGTCTTCGGGGTTGATTCCGTGCTCGCGGATGGCGTTGTTGCAGACGTAGAGACGGACATTTCCACTGCATAGCTTGCTGAGGATTTCAGGGGTGGGACAAGTGGTTCGCAGCAGCCATGCAACAGCTTTTCCGTTGACAACAATTGCAATAGTATACTTTTCGCTTTCAATGGCGTTTACATAGTTGCTGGCATTTTTGATAGCCATGGAAAGTGCGGATGCATCCGTGTCTACATGAAGCAATAAGTCGTAGTTCATGGTCTGATTCCTCCTCAACTCATCTGTTGGTCCACCCCAAGTTTGCTTCCCGCTTCACTCCATCTCTATCAGTTGGCTTTGGCGATGCACGGCGAGATGAACAGATGGCCCTTCCAGCCACCGTGCACGGTGCGCGCCATGACCAGCAGCCAAGCGGTGGCCAGGGCGACGACCTCCACCGTGCCGAAGACGGAGAACAAGCTCAAACCGAACATGGTCCCCAGTTTCAGCGTGACCACGGTGTAAACGCCGAGCGGGAAGGTGTACCCCCACCAGCCGAGATTGAAGGGTACCCCCGCCCGGAAGTAGCGGATGGTGATGAGCGTGGCCAGCATCAGCCACCACAGGCCGAAACCCCAGAGGAGTGTGCCCACGATTATGCCCAGGCCCGCCGTCACCACGCCGACGGACGCGATGCCCTGGGCCGCGAATATGGCTGGGGCATCACCGCCCAGGATGAGCATCCCGAGCGCGCCGGTGGCGAGCGGGCCGAGAGCCAACCAGCTGGAGGCAGCCATGCTCTCGTGCGGCAATTTGTGCAGAACCATGCGCAGGATCAGGATCGTGAGGATGCTGAAGGCTAACGGCACCGAATAGGCCCACAGGGCATAGCTGACGATGAGGGTCAGGAATTGGGCCTGGGCGCCAGCCAGGTGCGGCGCGAGCAGTCCGCCGCTGGCCGCGGCCACTTCCGCGGCTACAATCGGCAACAGCCACACCGCCGTCATCTGGTCCAGGGCGTGCTCGTGGCGTGTGAACATGAAATATGGGATTAGCACCCCGCAACCGAGAGACATGGCCACATCGATCCACCACAAGGCATGGGCGACGGCTATCACGCCGTTACCCCAACGCGCCTGTCCGAAAGCCAGAAAGCCGTTAATGATCGTGGCCAGGCCCATGGGGATGGTGCCAATGAACATCGATACCACATTATGGCTGAAAATCAGTTTGGCCTCCCGCCAATATAATATCCAACGGGCGGCGTAGAGCCCCGAAAAAAGCCCGAACAGGCCGATGTTGAACAGCCACAACGCTTCGCCAACCGGACTCAAGGCCGTGCCGACTCCCGGAATCTGCGGCAGAGCCAGGGCGAGGATGCCGGTGCCCATGGTGGCGGCGAACCAGTTGGGCGTGAACTGGCGGATCATCCCGCGCGCAGGGGTGATCGGTATGAGAACGCGGACAAGCTTTGTGATGTGGTCGAGGATCATCTGGTGCCATCCTTGATGCAGTTGAGCAAGGCACAGGCCGCCTTGCTCTGGTAGCGCTCTTTGTGGCGCAGCCCGAAAAAGGGTCGCGTGGGGAGTTCGAAGGGAAAGGGATGGAGCGTGCCGGTGTTGATGGCCCGGTCCACGACCAGGGCTGACAACACGGCCACTCCGGCTCCGGCCTCCACAGCGGTGAGAACCGATTCATTTGACGGCAGGGTCAAGGCGATGTTGATCGTGTCGGGATCAATGCCCCGACGACGCAATGTTTCCTCGAAAGTCGAGCGTGTGCCCGAGCCGCGTTCCCGCATGACCCAGTGGGCGCTACGCACCCACTGCTCGTCTATCCGTGGGGGGAGGTCAACGCCAATCAGCACCAACCGGTCATGGGCGATCGGCCAGTGAATGATGGCGGGGTCGTTGATGGCCCCTTCGGCGAATCCGAGTTCCGCTGTTCCGGCCAAGATGCTTTGCACGGCCTGCTCCGTGTTGGCGATGGCCACATCCAACTTGATTTGCGGATGCAGGGCGCGGAAAGCGGCCAGATACCTCGGAAGCCAATAGCCGGCGATCGTCTGGCTGACGACCAGACTCAGCGTGCCCCGTTTGAGCTGGTTGAAGTCCGACAACACAAGCTCCGCACTGGCCGCCCTGCCAAGAACGGCCCGGGCTTCGTCGAGGAACTTTCGACCGGCGTCGGTCAACTCTATGCGCCGTCCGATCCGGTGAAACAAGGGGACCCCGTGCTGGGCCTCCAGGGCCGCAATGGAGGCACTGGCCGCCGACTGAGTGATGTTGAGGGCCGCGGCCGCTTTGGTCATGTGCTCGCGCTCGGCCACGCCGACAAAGATTCGCAATTGTTCAAGGGTCATGAGCATCCTCTTTGGTGCTGACGGGCGGAATCTGCCTGCTGCTCACCTATAAATCAAACGAATTATTTTAATTAAAATAATCGTAAAATACGATCATTGATCTTAGAAAAGACCTCAAGGAACTCGGCGCGCGGGTTTTGTTTCAGACCAGGGCCCGTCCTACACCTAGCAGCCCGTTGCTAACTACTGTTTTTGACGGCCTGCCCTTGCAGATGACAGTCGCCGGGATGATACTGCAGCGTAGGCTGCTCGGCAGCCAATACGACAACCAAATATGCCAGCAAGGGCTGCAGATTTGACCAGACTATTGCAAACCACGCTTTGGGCCACTCTCTCGGGGTGCCGTAGCCAGTCTTGATTCGCATCAGCAGGTCGAGGTTGAATCCGACCACATGGAGCAGGTATCGCTTCTGGATGTGTTCCCGACCCTGAGTCAGACCCGGCGCATTCCGCCAGCTTGATGCAAGGTATCCTCGAAACTTCTCTCGGCCAGCTCAGTCCGATGCTTCCCCGTGGTCTTTCCGGCCATTGACGAGATTCGCGCGTGGTTGTTTTACAAGGCGTGCCGGGCTTCATGGACCCCTGCTGACCCCATGACGGCCAAGTCCTGTTGGTTCTCCTCGGTCCGCTTGATGACTGGATTCTCGGCCGGGTAATGGAGTTTTTCAACAAACAGCTACCTCGAACCCCGTGTAGATGCATTACCCGACATGACAATTCGGAAATCTTGACAAAGTTAAAGTTTGGATATTAAAATTTCAAATTGGCAGTGAACATCGGTACTTCATAGAAAAATACAATCTTGTAGCTCGTCTTACACTCTGTGCAAATCCTACGTGACAACCAACCAATGGACTTGAATGATGCCGTAGCGCCTCCCCTTGAAGAGACGTCAAAGGACTACTTCGTACACGAATCTTCCTATGTCGACCCAGGCGCCAGCATTGGGAGGTTCACCAAAATTTGGCATTTCTGCCACATCATCTCCGGTGCGGTCATTGGCGAACGCTGCGTCCTAGGCCAGAACGTCTGCGTACTGGGCACTGCCAGGATCGGAAATGGCGTTAAAATCCAGAATAATGTCTCCGTGTACGACTCGGTCATTCTTGAAGATGACGTGTTTTGCGGCCCTTCATGTGTTTTCACCAATGTGGTCAATCCCAGGGCTTTCATTGAGCGCAAGCATGAGTACAAGCTCACCGTGGTGCGTCGCGGAGCTTCCCTCGGTGCCAACTGCACCGTGGTTTGCGGCCACGAGATCGGGGAATACGCGTTCATCGCAGCCGGGGCCGTCGTGGCTTCGGATGTGCCGCCGTATGCTTTGATGATGGGAGTGCCCGCACGCCAGGCGGGATGGGTGTGCGCCTGCGGGGTTCGGCTCAATTTTTCCGACCGGAGCGAATGCACCTGCCCGGAATGCGGTTTGCGATACTCCCTAGCCGAGATCGGACAAATCACACGAATCTGAACACCCCCCCCATTATATAATGAGTAAGATCTATACATTCGGCATTGTCGGCTGCGGAAAAATCGCCAACAAGCATCTAGCTGCACTGGAGAAATGCCCACAGGCGCGGCTGGCGGCCGTATGCGACGTTCTGGAAGAAAGAGCCTGCCTTATAGGGCAAGCCCGCCGAATCCCGCACTACACAGACATTGACAGGATGTTGAAGAACCATCCCGAGATCGATGTGGTCTGCGTGTTGACTCCCACCGGTTTGCACTCCGCTCACTGCCAGCAGGTAGCCGCTCACGGTCGCCACGTAGTCGTGGAGAAACCCATGGCCATGACCCTCATCGACGCCGAGGCCATGATCCGTTCCTGCGACCAGGCGGGAGTGCGCCTGTTCGTGGTTAAGCAAAACCGCCACAACGTGCCCGTGGTCAAGCTGCGCGAGTTTACCGACCAGGGGGCTCTTGGCAAACTGACCATGGGGACCGTCCGTCTTCGATGGCGGCGCGACCAAGCCTATTACGACCAAGCCGCCTGGCGTGGGACCTGGCTCATGGATGGAGGCGTGCTGGCCAATCAGGCCGCCCATCACATCGACCTGCTGCAGTGGTTCATGGGCGACGTCGAGAAGGTCTATTGCCAGATCGCCACCCAACTGGTTGACGTCGAGGTGGAAACCACCGCCTTTGCCGTGCTCACCTTCACCAATGGCGCGTTGGGCATCATCGAGGCTACCACAGCGGTCAGGCCCAAGGACCTGGAAGGCAGCCTGTCCATCCTGGGCGAGTCGGGAAGTGTGGTCATCGGTGGGTTCGCGGCCAACAAGGTGGACATCTGGGACTTCGTAGGCCGCAACGACAACGAAGAACTCAAGAACCTTCTGAATCAACCAACGGCTGACGGCTTCAATCACGGCCACGTCAAGTTTTTCGAACATCTTTGTGACTGCCTAGACAATAATAAGCCTGCCTTGGTGGACGGCTGGGAAGGCTACAAATCTCTTCGCCTGATCCACGCCATGTACGAATCAGCGGCTACCGGTCAGGAGGTGCACCTTATGTTCAGACCCCGTTACTCGCGGCTGGGCATCGGTTGAAGTCAAGTCCAAAGGAATTGCAAATGAAAGTACCCTTCATGGATTTGAAGGCCCAGTACCTGGCCTTGAAATTGAAGATGGACGCAGCTATCGCGGACTGCCTAGAGAACTCGGCGTTTGTCCAGGGCAAACGCGCGGCGGCCTTCGAACGCGAGTTCGCGACCTATCTCGGCGTCAGGCGAGCCGTCGGGTGCGGCAACGGCACGGACGCTATTTATCTCGCGCTGCGCGGCCTGGGCGTCGGCCCCGGCCACGAAGTCATCGTCCCCGCCAACACCTTCATCGCAACGGCCGAGGCGGTGACTATGGCCGGGGCGGATGTCGTCTTCTGCGACGTGGATCCGCGCACCAACAACATGGGGCCCGAGCAGGCCAAGGCCAAGATCACCGGGCGGACCAAGGCCCTGTTGCCGGTGCATCTCTATGGATTTCCGGCCGATCTCGTCGGATTGCGCGCAGTTGCCGACCAACACGGCCTGAAGCTCGTCTCCGACTCGGCCCAGGCCCATGGCGCGAAAATAGATGGGTGCGATGTGGCCCAGCTCTCGGACGTGAGCTGCTACAGTTTCTACCCTGGCAAAAACCTTGGGGCCATTGGGGATGCAGGAGCCGTGGCCACCGATGACGAAGCCCTGGCCGAACGGGTGACCATGATGCGAAACCACGGCCGCAAGGACAAATATATCCACGATTTCGAGGGAGTGAACATGCGCCTGGACGAAATCCAGGCGGCAGTGCTCATGGCCAAGCTACCCAACCTCGAAGGCTGGACCCAGGCTCGGGTGGCCCTGGCTGAAAAGTATGCCAGCGCCCTTGCCGGTGTTGGCGATCTGGTCCTACCGGCCATGGATCCCACCCGGCGGGCCGTGTACCACCTTTTCGTGGTGGAGACCGGTCGACGGGACGCGTTGCGGGCCTTCCTCTCGGAGGCTGGGGTTTCCACGGGCATCCATTACCCTGTTCCCCTGCCGCTCCAGCCCGCTTACGCGCGCCTGAACCTCGGGGAGGACGCCTTCCCGGCGAGCGTTTCCAAGGCCAGGCGCATCCTTTCCCTGCCAATGTTTCCGGAGATGACAGCGGAACAGCAGGATCGAGTAGTGGGTTGCATCCGGTCGTTTTTCTCTCAAAGCACGGATTTGGAATGAAAGTCCTGACGGTCGTCGGCACACGGCCCAATTTCACTAAGGAATACGCCATGGCTCCCGCTCTGCGCGAGCGCGGCGTAGAGGAAGTGCTGGTGCATACGGGCCAGCACTACGACTACGAGATGAGCCAGACGTTTTTCGACGGACTGGAACTTCCTAAACCCAAATACCTAAATACGTTTATAAAGTCTGGATTTCATGGAGACGAAACCGCCTCCATGCTCTCTTTCCTGGAGCAAGTCATCCTTCAGGAGCGCCCTGACGTCACCCTGGTCTACGGCGACGTGAATTCCACCGTGGCTGCCGCCCTGGCCGCGGTGAAGCTTCGGGTTCCGGTTGCCCATGTGGAGGCAGGCTTGCGTTGCGAGCATTTTTACAACCCGGAGGAGATCAACCGCCGGGTCACCGACGTGATGAGCGAGGTGCTTTTCCCCCATATCAAGTCCGCCTACGATTCCCTGATCCAGGAAAACTACCAGCCAGAAAACGTTGTCCTGACGGGCGACATCGTCATGGATAGCCTGCTCATGGTCGCCAGGGAAAAGGACATCGCCCCCTCCGACGAAGGTTACATCCTCATGACCATGCACCGGGCCGAAAACACCGACGACTCCGGGCGCATGTCCAGGATCGTGAGCGCCGTCATCGCCTGCGGCAAGGTGGTGCGCTTTCTCGCGCACCCGCGCACCCGTAACGCCCTGGTGAAGTATTCCCTCTTGGACAAGCTGGTTAAAGCGCCAAATATCGAGTTGCTCGGCCCCGCCAACTTCATGGATTTCACCCGTCATCTGGCCGGAGCCTCCAAGGTGGTCACGGACTCTGGGGGGGTGCGAAGGGAAGCCTACATCTTCCGAAAACCGGTCATCAACATCAGCGAATTCATCTGGGTGCCCGAAATGGTCGAGGCCGGTTGGAGCCTTTCCGTGCAGGACGATGCAGACAAGATCATCGCGGCCATCGAAAGCTTCACTCCCCCCGTGGAGCATCCCCCCATATTTGGCGACGGGACGGCTGCGATGCGCATTGCGGACGAACTTGTGAAGCGATACGGCGGCCACGCATGAAAAGCCTGTTATTTCATACCCAGTTTAAAAGCCTCGCCGTGGTCATCCCCATGTACAACGAGGTGGATTCCCTCCCTTTGCTAGCGTATCGGCTCAAAGGTATCCGTTGTATAATGAGCCAGCAGATGGATTTCCACATCGTCGCCGTGGACGACGGCTCCTCCGACCTCACCTACCAGGAGATGCGGGCGCACTTCGAGGGCATGCACAACATTCATCTGCTGCGCCACTCGAAAAACCAGGGTTATTCGGCCGCGTTACGCACGGGCGTCGACCACGCCTTGGAGCTTGACGTGGACCTCATCGTCACCATCGACGCCGATACCAACTACGATCACTTCTACATCCCCCTGTTCGTGGACAACTTCTCCCCCGATTGCGACATCATGACCGCCAGCCCCTGGCATCCGGAAGGACAGCGCAAGTTCTTCCCGCGTCACCGCCTCGCGCTGTCGCTTGGCCTCTCCGCCTGCTACCGTTGGGTGCTTCGCAGATACAACCAGCCGCTTTTCACCTACAGTTCCTGCTTCCGGGTGGCCAAGGCCGACGTTTACCGCCGCGTGCGGTGGACCGGTACAGGTTTCATGGCCACAAGCGAAATCATGGCTCGTTGCGTCGTGAGTGGCTTCAAGGTCAAGGAATTCCCTTTCCAGGTAAACCCTCGCTGGTTCGGCCAGAGCAAAATGCAGATCTATCGTCAGATGAAGCGACATCTGGCCTTTCTGCTGCGATTGTGGTGGAATCCCGAGGCCTACCGCACGCCGGAGCCCCCCGGACCCGGCACCCGGACCTAACCCATGTGCGGCATACTCGGCTGGTATGCTCCCGGCGGTCCACTCCCGGACGAGCGGGTCTTCAACCGGGCGCTCACGACCATGCGCCACCGGGGACCGGATGATTCAGGGCTCTACTGGTCGGGGCCGGCTGTCTTCGGCCATGTCCGCCTGTCCGTCATCGATCCCTCTCACGGCCGCCAGCCCTGGACCGACGCCGAAACAGGCGTGACCCTGGTCTATAACGGCGAGCTGTACAACGCCCGAGACGAGAAACGCTTCCTCACGGCTAAGGGCCACTGCTTCCGGGGCGATTGCGACACGGAAGTGCTCCTGCGGTTGTATCTGGAATACGGGCCGGACATGCTCGGGCGCCTGAGCGGCATGTTCGCCTTCGCCATCCACGACCCGCGAGACCTGACGCTCTTCTGCGCTCGCGACCACATGGGCATCAAACCTTTCTATTTCCAGACCCGGGGCGGCGTCTTCACCTTCGCCTCGGAAGTGAAGGCCCTGGTTGCCCTGGGCGGTGATTTCGAGCCTGATCCGCGCGCCCTGGCCGATTACATAAGCCTCCAATACGTCATGGGAGAGAAGACGTTCTTCAAGGGCGTCTCCCGCCTGCTGCCGGGTCAGGCCATGCTCATTTCTCCTGGCGGCGGCGTCCGCCTCTGGCGCTACTTCGATCTTGAGCCCGAGCCGACTTTCACCGGCGGTTTCGAGGAAGCCGCCGTCAGACTACGGGAACTGCTCGACCAGTCCATCACCAGCCAACTCCGGAGCGACGTTCCCCTGGGGGCTCATCTGAGTGGCGGCGTGGACACGGGCTCCATTTGCGCCCTGGCTGCCGCCCGGCTTTCCCCCACCCCAATGCACACTTTCACTGCGGCCTTCACCGAGGGAGGGGTCTTCGACGATACCGCCGCTGCCCGCCTGTCCGCTGCGAAGGCCGGGACCATCCATCACGAGATGTTTCCCTCCGCAGCCGACTTCGCCGCCCTCTACCCGGGCCTCGTCTGGCACCTGGACGAACCAATGGCGGCCCAGGGAGTCTTCCCGCAGTACATCGTTTCCCGCCTGGCCAGAGAGCACGTGACCGTGGTGCTCGGCGGCCAGGGCGCGGACGAGATATTCGGCGGCTACACCCGCTACTACATACTCCTGCTGGAACAGGCTATTCGTTACGGGGCATTGGGAGTACAGGAAAAAATCGGCATCTCCATCGAGGAACTTGCTCGCTCTCTGGGGCAGCTTCGCAATTACGGCCCGCTGCTCAAACAATTCAGGGCCGGACCGCCCTTTGAGGAGCCGGAAGCAGCCTACTGGCGCATGATCGATCGGGCAGGGCCGTTCCGCACCGCGCTGACCCCTGAATTCATCGTCAGCCTCGAAGGCTACGATCCCTACGACACCTACCGCCAATACCTGGGCTACCACCCTCAAGCCCCGTTGTTAAGCCGAGTACTTTTATTCGAGACCAACTGCTGGTTGCCCGCGCTGCTCCATGTGGAGGACCGCATGAGCATGGCCGTGTCCCTGGAAAGCCGCGTTCCCCTGTTGGACCCGGAAATCGTTCGTTTTGCCTTTTCGTTGCCCCCAGCCATCGCCATGAAGAATGGCCGGACCAAGGCTGTGATGCGCACCGCTTTCGCCCGGGATCTTCCTTCGGAGATTGCCGACCGCCAGGACAAGCTGGGCTTCCCGGTTCCGACTGGGCGTTGGTTCGCGGGGGAACTCAAGGACTGGCTGGCCTCGATCCTCAACTCGCCAGAGGCGCTCGGGCGAGGGATCTTCAAGCCCGAAGCGGTTGCGAGCGCACTCCAGCAGGGCGATGGAGACTTCGGCCGGGCTCTGTGGGGCATGCTCAACCTGGAACTGTGGCACGGCAACCTTAAGCCCTGCCAAGGAGCGACGGACTCATGACCCCGACCCTCAAGGACGTGAAGCGCTTCTGGGAGGACAACCCCCTCTGCTCCGGGGGTCCGGTCAGACCCTGGGCAGCCTGGAGTTCGTCCGCGAACATCAGGAGATGATCCTGCGGGAATGTCTAGGGGGGGGCTGGACTCCCGGATCATGCTCAGACTGGAGCATTCCTCGCGGGTGCTCGACCTGGGTTGCGGAATCGGCTTCTGGCTGGTGGAACTCCACCAGCGGGGCTGCCGCGCCATTCACGCCGCGGACCTGACCTTCAAAGCCCTGGAGCTGTCGCGGGAACGCTGCCTGGCATACGG
>Ga0326727_10001350_pt1 | contig 91489 bp, 82 predicted proteins | sample MB2enrmetagenome_FD_207643 | JGI IMG/M metagenome (GOLD analysis project Ga0326727, IMG submission 207643) | Lab enriched peat soil microbial communities from McLean, Ithaca, NY, United States - MB29MY | ecosystem: Environmental > Terrestrial > Soil > Wetlands > Peat | place: USA: New York...
CGATCACCCTTCGCGTTGCTGCCATTGTGACCCGCCCTCAAGTCAGTTTCCGGCGAGACTACAACATGTGGGGTCACCTGGAGAATCCCCCCGCAACTGGTTGGTTTCACAGAATCGATGTACTAGGCGGAGTTTCGTCGATGGACAGCCGGGGACCACCCCCGCAAACGTCAAACTCTGACTGCCTCCCCGGCAGAGCCGGGGGAACTCCCATAGGATTAGAAGACCATATCTTGTTTTAAACGCTTTTCTCGGGTTTAATTTTTGGACGTCGTCCAGGAAAGAGCGATTCGTGCTAGCATGGCGAGATTACAGCGCGACAGAATGCCGCCCTAGGCTGCATGATCGGCGATGGGACAACCTTCAATAGTGATTCCCTGCGGCCCCGGGGGCGTTGAAACCGGGCTGCGCCGGCATGACGCGGCGACGTTGCGAGTCGCGACCCCCGTCTGATGAAAGGCCGCGAAACCTGCTAGGCTTTTCCCCATGGAAGCTCCGCCGGACCTGTCGCTCTACAAGGAAGCCCTTGTCGTCCTGGCCGCGGCCGGAGTCGTCATCCCGCTGTTCTACCGGCTGCGCGTCAGTCCCGTGCTCGGCTTCATGATCGTCGGCGCCATCGTCGGCCCTTTCGGCGTGGTTTCGCTCGCGCCGCATTGGGCCTGGCTTGCCGCGATCACCCTCGGCGACCCCCAATCGATCGAGCCCATCGGCCGGCTCGGCGTCGCGTTGCTGCTGTTCATGATCGGCCTCGAGCTGTCGTTCGCACGCCTGTGGCTGATGCGCCGGCTGGTATTCGGGCTCGGCAGCCTTCAGGTCGTGCTCTGTGCGTCGGCGCTGGGCGCCGCCGGATTTTGGCTGGGCCAGCCCTGGATCAGCGCCCTGGTGATCGGCATCGCCCTGGCGATGTCCTCGACCGCGGTAGTGATCCAGGTGCTGTCGGAAGAAAAGCGGATGAACACGCCGACAGGCCGGATCAGCTTCGCCATTCTGCTGTTTCAGGATCTTGCCGTTGTCCCGGTGCTGTTTGCCGTCGGAGCGCTCGACCCGGCGCGGCAGGCCGGAGGCGCTGCCGGGCTGGGTCTTGCCTTAGGTCAGGCGGCACTGGCGGTCGCGGCGATCGTCGCACTCGGCCGCCTCGTGCTGCGCCCGCTGTTCCGCAGCGTCGCGCACACCCGCAGCGCGGAGTTGTTCGTCGCCGCCTGCCTGCTGGTGGTGATCACCACCGGCCTGGCAACCGCCAGCGCCGGCCTGTCCATGCCGCTGGGCGCGCTGATCGGTGGGCTGCTGCTGGCAGGCACCGAGTACCGGCGCCAGGTCGAGGTCACCATAGCGCCGTTCAAGGGCCTGTTCGTCGGCGTGTTCCTGATCTCCATCGGCATGAGCCTGGACGTCCGGACTTTAATCGAGCATCCCGGGCTGGTTCTCGGTGGCATTGCCACGGTTGTGCTGCTGAAACTGGTGATCATCGCCCCATCGGCACGGTCGTTCGGGCTGCCGTGGCGCAGCGGGCTGCGAGCCGGGCTATTGCTCGGCCCGGGCGGGGAGTTCGGCTTCGTCATCGTGTCCGTCGCGCTCAACGCGCATCTGGTGAGCGCGGAGGCGGCCGGTCAGGTGCTGTTCGTCACTGCCCTGACAATGGCGATGATCCCGGCGCTGTCGAAGCTCGGCGGCAGCCTTGCGCCGCACCTGACGCCTAAGGTCGCGGCCGAATCGGCGCTGCTGTTGCCGGACATGCCGTCCTTGCCGCGGGTGATCATCGCCGGGTTCGGGCGCGTCGGGCAGACCGTGGCGGCGATGCTGGAGGTCCATAAGGTCCCCTACATCGCGATCGATGTGAACGTCGATCGGGTGGCGTCGCAACGGCGGTTGGGCAAGCCGGTCTATTTCGGCGACATGACGCAGATCGAACTGCTGCGGCGCGCCCATCTGGACACCGCTCGCGCCCTGGTGGTGACGCTGGATGACGCCGAGGTCGCCGATATGCTGGTCGCCGGCGCGCGGGCGGAAAGGGCGGATTTGCTGATCGTTGCTCGGGCAAAGGACGCTGATCATGCGGCGCATCTGTACCGATCGGGGGCCTCGGATGCCGTGCCGGAAACGATCGAGGCCAGCCTGCAACTGTCGGAGGCGGTGCTTGTGGATGTCGGCGTGGCGATGGGACCGGTGATCGCGTCCATCCACGAGAAACGCGCGGAGATGCAGGCCGCGATCAAGTCGATGGCGCCGGATGCCGAGGTGCGGACGCTGGGGCGCAAGCGGCTGCGGGACCGGCTGTAGTCGCCTTAAGAGCAGACATATATGAGTACTGTTCAAAGGCTCACCGGGGATGCTGGCCCAGGGGGCGAGCGATCCCGTGCGGGCCAGTATAGAGCCGGTTGAAAGTACTTGCACGATCCGACTCGCCGGGCCTGGATGTTTCCTGCATCGACAGGCGCCCGGCAATTGGGTATTGGTACAAATTCATCTCGGAGACCTGCTTGGTGGACGACAAGATCATCAGCCTGACTGTCAAGATCGTATCAGCTTATGTCGCTGCCAACGATGCGGCGGCAGTACAAATACCCGGTTTGATCCGGGACGTTCACCAGGCGCTCTCGACCGTCGGGCAGCCGGCGGTCGAACCGCTGGCGGCGGAGCCAGCGGTGGCGCCGGAGAAATCGGTCTTCGCCGACCACATCATATGTCTCGATTGCGGCGGGAGCTTCAAGACGCTGAAGCGGCATCTCGCGAGCGATCACGGGATCACGCCGGAGGAATACCGGGCGAAATGGGGGTTGCCATCGTCCTACCCGATCGTCGCCGCCGAATATGCGGCGGCGAGATCGGCGTTTGCCAAGGCCACGGGATTGGGGCGGAAGGTTGAGGCTCCGCCCCCGCCGAAGAAGAAACCCGGTCGTCCGGCGCGCAAGTAGGCCAGCGGGCGGCTCACGCAGCCGGACATTTGGGAAAGGCGCTTACGGCGGAGCTTGTTGGTCTTCGCGAGTCAGGATCCGGCCGCGCCTTATCCTGATAGCTATGAAAGCAATCGCGGCAGTCCCGGGGACAGGCAGACCCCTGACGGGGTGGCCGGTGCCCTCAGGCTTCCCTCGGAGGAGAGGCCGAGCGAGGATGCGCATGTGCCGATGCAGCCCGGACTCCCTCGCGTATCCACTCAGACGCGCCTGACCGCGGTCATCGTCGCCTGCGCGCTGTTCATGCAAAACCTCGATTCGACGGTCATCGCCACCGCGTTGCCGACGATGGCGCGCGCTTTCGGGTACGACCCGGTGCGGATGAACGTGGCGCTGACCTCATACCTCCTGAGCCTGACGGTGTTCATTCCGGCCAGCGGCTGGATCGCCGATCGGTTTGGCACCAGGCACGTATTCCGGGCGGCGATCGCCGTGTTCACCATTGGCTCGATCCTGTGCGGCCTGTCCAACGGCCTGATCGAACTGGTCGCCGCCCGCGTGCTGCAGGGCCTCGGCGGTGCCATGATGGTCCCCGTCGGGCGCCTGCTGCTGCTGCGCACCGCCGCCAGGACCGAGCTGGTCGCGGCGATGGCTTGGCTGACCATGCCCGCCCTGCTCGGCCCGGTGGTCGGACCACCGGTCGGGGGCTTCATCGTCACCTACTTCGACTGGCGCTGGACGTTCTTCATCAATATCCCGATCGGACTTATCGGCCTGCTCGCGGTCACGCTGTTCGTTCAGGATTTCCGCGAGCCGCCCGGGGGTGGGTTCGATCTGCGCGGGCTCGCGATCAGCGGCCTGGCCCTGGTGTTCGGGATGTGCGGGCTGGAAACAGTCGGCAGGGGCCTGGTTTCCCCGGCACTGACGGGAGGCATGATCGCCGCCGGCATCGCGATGGGGTTCGTGTATTACCTGCACGCGCGGCGGCATCCCACCCCGTTGCTCGATTTCACGCTGATGCGGCTGCCCTGCTTCGGGCTGTCGTTTGCCGCGATGATGCTGTTCCGCACCGGCATCGGCGCCATTCCCTTCCTGCTGCCGATGATGCTTCAGGTGGGCTTCGGCGATTCCGCGGCGCAAAGCGGCCTGATCACCTTCGCCAGTTCGGCCGGCGCCCTGATCATGAAGCCCGGCGCGCAATATGCACTCCGGCTGTTCGGCTTCCGCGACACGTTGATCTGGAACGGCGTTCTGTCCGGCGCAATGCTGATCGCCTGCGCCGCCTTCCGTCCCACCTGGCCGGCGGCCGCGATCTACCTGGTGCTGCTGGTCGGCGGCTTCCTGCGGTCGCTGCAGTTCACCGCCTACAACACGTTAGCCTATGGGGACGTGCCGCGCGGCCGGATGAGTGCCGCGACCAGCCTGTATACCGCCGGCCAACAGCTTGCCGCGACCATCGGCGTCTCCGTCGGCGCCCTGGCGCTGGAGACGTCAAGTTTGATCGCGGGGCACGGCACACCCGAGCCCTCGGATTTCAGCGTGGCTTTCGTCGTCGTCGGGCTGATGACCCTGGCCGCCGCGCCGATAGCGCTGTTCATGCCGGCGACGGCCGGCGACGACCTGACCGGGCGGCATGCATCGCTGAGTCCCGCAAAGGCGGACTGTGGGGAATCGGGCGTTTGACGGCCGGCGGCTACGGAAAGGCCCGGGTCTGGAGCGGAACCCGGCGCGCCTAAAGCCGACTATCGAGCGATTCTTGCGCCATATTGCTCAATTCGAGATCCAGGATGCGCCCGCCAGAACCAGTAATATCATGCAGGCGATCGAAGTCCTGACGCAAAGCCCGCTCATCGGCCGGCCGGTCAAAGATGGTAAGCGAGAACTGGTTATCGGGCGGGGTTCGCGCGGGTATATCGCGCTGTACCGTTTTGTTGCAGCTATCGATACGGTCTTCGTCCTGGCGATCCGCAGCCAACGGGAGGCGGGATTCAAGCGAAACCGTTGAAGGCACCCGCCCCGTCATGCCGAAGAAGATCGGAATCCACGCCGTTCCGGTGCAAACAAAGCCATGGATGGCGGGCCTGCGCCCGCCATGACGGTAGAGACGTCAACCCGCGACCGCGATCAACCCTTCAGCAACTCCACCATCGAACTCCCCAGCGCCGCCGGGCTATCGGTGACGAATACGCCAGCCGAGCGTAGCGCCTCCATCTTTGCCGCCGCGGTGTCCTTGCCGCCGCTGATCACGGCCCCCGCATGGCCCATCCTCCGCCCGGGAGGCGCCGTCGCACCGGCGATGAACCCGACAACCGGCTTCTTCACCTTGCTATGCTTCAGGAAGTCCGCCGCATCCGTCTCGCTGCTGCCGCCGATCTCCCCGATCATGACGATTTCTTTCGTCTCCGGATCGGCCAGGAACAGCTCCAGCACTTCGATGAAATCGGTTCCCTTCACCGGATCGCCGCCGAGCCCGATGCAGGTGCTCTGCCCCAGGCCAGCCGCGGTGGTCTGCGCTACCGCCTCATAGGTCAGCGTGCCGGAGCGCGAGACGATTCCGGCGCTGCCGCGGCGATGGATGTGACCGGGCATGATGCCGATCTTGCAGGCCTCCGGGGTGATGATGCCGGGGCAGTTCGGGCCGATCAGCCGGGATTTCGAGCCGCCCAGCGCCCGCTTCACCTTCACCATGTCGAGCACCGGAATGCCCTCGGTGATGCAGACGATCAGCGGGAACCCGGCGTCAATCGCCTCCAGGATCGCGTCGGCGGCGTAGGGCGGCGGCACGTAGATCACCGACGCGTCCGCGCCGGTCTGCTCCCGCGCGTCCCACACCGAGTCGAACACCGGCAGCCCGAGATGCTTGGTCCCGCCCTTGCCCGGCGTCACGCCGCCGACCATTTTGGTGCCGTAGGCGATCGCCTGCTCGGAGTGGTAGGTGCCCTGCGCCCCGGTGAAGCCCTGGCAGATGACCTTCGTATTGGCGTCAACGAGAATCGACATCTATGCGGCCTCCTTGACGGCTTTGACAATTTTCTCGGCCGCGTCCGCGAGGTTGTCGGCGGCGACGATCGCCAGGCCCGACTTCGACAGGATTTCCTTGCCCAGATCGACGTTGGTGCCGGCGAGGCGGACCACCAGGGGCACCGAAAGCTGCACTTCGCGGGCGGCGGAAACCACGCCCTCCGCGATGATATCGCAGCGCATGATGCCGCCGAAGATGTTGACCAGGATGCCTTCGACGTTCGGATCGGACAGGATGATCTTGAACGCCGCGGTCACCTTCTCTTTCGTCGCGCCGCCGCCGACATCCAGGAAGTTGGCCGGCGACATGCCATACAGCTTGATGATGTCCATGGTGGACATCGCCAGGCCCGCACCGTTGACCATGCAGCCGATATTGCCGTCCAGCGCGACATAGCTCAGGTCATGCTTGGAGGCTTCCAGCTCCTTCGGGTCCTCCTCGGATTCGTCACGCAGCTTTTCCAGTTCCGGGTGGCGGAACAGGGCGTTGTCGTCGAAGCTGACCTTGGCATCCAGCGCCACCACGTCGCCCGCGCCGGTGACCACCAGCGGGTTGATCTCGATGATCGTCGTGTCGAGTGCGAGGAACGCCTTGTAGATCGCCGCGACGAACTTTCCGAATGAGGAGGCCTGCTTGCCGGTCAGCCCCAGACCCGCGGCCAGCTTGCGGCCGTGGAAGCCGGAAATTCCGGTGGCCGGGTCGACCGGCGCGCGCAGGATCTTCTCCGGCGTTTCGGCCGCGACCTTCTCGATCGACATGCCGCCTTCGGTCGAGGCGATAATGGTGACCCAGCCGCTGACCCGGTCGACCAACAGCGACAGGTACAGCTCCCGGGCGATGTCGCAGCCGGCTTCGACATACAGCCGATGCACCTGCTTGCCGGCCGGTCCGGTCTGCTTGGTGACCAGGGTGTGGCCGATCATCGCCTCGGCTGCGGCGCGGGCTTCAGCGGGGGATTTCGTGATCCGCACGCCGCCCTTGCCGTTGGGATCATCCGCGAAGCGGCCGGCGCCGCGGCCGCCCGCGTGGATCTGCGACTTGACCACGTAGACCGGGCCGGGGAGCTTGGCGGCGGCTGCCTCCGCCTCCTCCGGGGTCCAGGCGACGTGGCCGTCCAATACCGTGACGCCGTACTGCTTGAGCAGTTCCTTGCCCTGATACTCGTGGATGTTCATCGGACGGGGTTCCTCAACCGATCAGTTTGCGCGATGCGTCGATCAGTTCCTGAACCGATGCGCAGGATTTTTCAAATGCCAATTTTTCCTCGGCGTTGAGTTCGATCTCGACGATCCTCTCCACACCGCCCGCGCCGATGACGACCGGGACGCCGACATAGAGGTCCTTGATGCCGTACTGGCCGGTCAGGTAGGCGGCGCAGGGCAGGACTCGCTTCTGGTCCTTCAGGTAAGCTTCGGCCATGGCGATGGCGGAGGCGGCCGGCGCGTAGAAGGCGCTGCCGCGTTCCAGCAGCTTGACGATCTCACCGCCGCCGTTGGCGGTGCGGGTGGCAATGGCGTCGATCCTCTCCTGCGTGGACCAGCCCATCTTGATAAGATCGGGCACCGGGATGCCGGCGACGGCGGAGTAGCGGATCAGCGGCACCATGGTGTCGCCGTGGCCGCCGAGCACGAAGGCCCGCACGTCCTGGACCGACACGCCGAACTCCTGCGCCAGGAAGAGCTGGAAGCGGGAGCTGTCGAGCACGCCCGCCATGCCGACGACCTTGTGGGCGGGCAGGCCGGATTTCTGCTGGAACACCCATACCATCGCGTCGAGCGGGTTGGTTATGAGGATGACGAAGGCATTCGGCGCGTGGGTCTTGACGCCCTCGGCCACCGTGGCGATGACCCCGGCGTTCTTGCCGATCAGGTCGTCGCGCGACATGCCGGGGGTGCGCGGGAAGCCGGCGGTGACGATCACCACGTCGGCACCGGCGATGGCGGCGTAATCGGAGCCGCCGGAATAGGCCGCGTCGAAGCCGTCCACCGGGCTGGACTGCGCGATGTCGAGCGCCTTGCCGGCCGCGACACCGCCGAATACGTCGAACAGCACGACGTCGCCGAGCTCCTTAAGGCCAATCAGATGGGCGAGCGTGCCGCCGATATTGCCGGCGCCGATAAGCGCGATCTTGTTGCGGGCCATGGGGCGAGTCCTTCCTGAGGCGCGAGGATGGCGCCGAGTGACATCAAATGGAGCCTGCCGGGATGCACCCCGAGAAAGGAGCGCCGGGACTGGTTGCCCGGAAGGTCAAGCGTTTGCTAGCGTATCGTGTGAGGACGGGCAAGGCGTTACGGTGCTGTCAACCGCGCATTGCTCACCGGGGAAGCGGCGGACGTTTTCCGCCGGCCCGGAGCCGCGACTCCGGCGGCACTGCAAAAGCTTTATTCCCGGTCGAACAAGCTTTGCGGGCACTCAAACCGGCTACCGGCAGGTATGACGTTCCTGCACCGTTATAGGCTCGCGCGATGCCGGTGTTTGCAGGATCGCCTCGGCACCCGGCAGGCAACCCGGTTTTCAACTATCGGGAGAAACGCGAGTAGAATCGCTACCTCCGGGCATGCCGTCTCGTATCGGTTCCGTCTCTGAGGGTCTTTCCGCGGACGCCCGGAAGGCCCGGCGGAGTGCCTGAAAAAGCGGCCGCGAGACGCCTGGTTGCGGAACCGCGACGTCCCGAATCCGGCCGGCAGGCGATCCCTGCGATTGCAGCAGCATGCGCGGTCCATCCTTGACTTTTACCGTGGCAGTCCCGATACCCCGCCGGTCATGCGAGCGGATGCAGGCACCCGGCTTGCGCGCCTTGCGTTGGATCAATGGGCGCGGCGTTCGCGCCATGAACAGTACCCATGCCACCGACTGGACCCGATTTGAACGACACAACCACCGCCTCACGCGAAGCAGCCGACGCGGAAGCGATCGTCAACGCAACGGCGGAAGCCGCGATCGAACCGTCGTCGCACGAATTGCCGGCGGCGGATGAGGTCGCGACCGAACCGGCGGAGGCTGCTTCCGAGGCCGCGCCGCCGGACGCCGCCGCCGAGCCGGTTGCCGGCATCGCGGAGCCGGAAGAACAAGACGGTGCCGACGAATCGGCCGCCGAACCCGGCGATGTTGACGGTCCCAGCCTGATCCCGATTGCCGAAGGTCCGCCGCCGGAGCCGGCCCGGACGGTTTTCGCCGATTTGCATTTGTCCGAGGAGGTGCTGCGCGCCATCGCAGAGATGGGGTACCGTCACCCGACGCCGATCCAGGAGCAGGCGATCCCGTTCGTGCTGATGGGGCGGGACGTGATGGGAACGGCGCAGACCGGCACCGGCAAGACCGCCGGCTTCACCCTGCCGATGTTGGACATCCTGTCGGGATCGCGCGCCCGCGCCCGCATGCCGCGCAGCCTGATCCTGGAGCCGACTCGCGAACTCGCCTTGCAGGTGGCGGAGAATTTCGTCCAGTACGGCAAATACCTGAAACTCACGCACGCTTTGATCATCGGCGGCGAGAGCATGAACGATCAGAAGGACATCCTGATGAAGGGGGTGGATGTCCTGATCGCCACCCCGGGCCGTCTGCTGGACATGTTCGACCGCGGATCGATCCTGCTGTCCGATACCCGCATCCTGGTGATCGATGAAGCGGACCGGATGCTCGATATGGGCTTCATTCCGGATGTCGAAAAGATCGTCTCGTTCCTGCCGAAGACGCGGCAGACGCTGTTCTTCTCCGCCACGATGGGGCCGGAGATCCGCCGCCTGGTCGATGCCTTCCTGACGAATCCGAAAGAAATCGCCGTCTCGCGCGCCGCCTCGGTCGCCACGACGATTACCGAGGGCCTGGCGCTGGTGGCCGAGCACGACAAGCGCGAAGCATTGCGGCGACTGATCCGCTCGCAAAACGTGCAGAACGCGCTGATCTTCTGCAACCGGAAAAAAGACGTCGATATCCTCCACAAATCCCTGGTGAAGCATCATTTCGACGCCGGCGCGCTGCATGGCGACATGGCGCAGACTCTTCGTTTCGCGACCCTGGAAAAGTTCAAGGCCAACGAGCTGCGGCTACTGGTCTGCAGCGACGTGGCGGCGCGCGGCATCGACATCGGCGGCCTGTCGCATGTGTTCAATTTCGACGTGCCGATCCATGCCGAGGATTATGTGCATCGCATCGGCCGCACCGGGCGGGCGGGACTCGAGGGGCGCGCGTTCACCATCGCCTCGCCGGAAGACCGCTTCCATGTCGAGCAGATCGAGAAGCTGATTGGCCACGCCATTCCGCCGGTGATCGTGGAGGCGCTTGACCCTGTCGATTGGGCCGAGAAGTCCAGCCGCGGGCGGCGCGGACGCAAGCCGGCGGAGCCGAAGAAGGCGGCCGCCAAGCCGCGGGAAGCCAAGGAAGCCAAGGAAAAACCCGTCCGGCCACGCGCCGATCGGCCGCGCGCGGAAAAGCCGGCCGTGGTGAAGGAACCGCGGGCGGAACTGCCGGTGGCGGCCGAGCGCCCTTCCGCTTACGTGGAGCCTCGGCGGGACCGGGAGCCGCGACGCGACGAAGCACCGCGAGGCGACTACCGCGGCGGCGACTTCCGGCGCGACGAGCCCCGGCGTTACCGGCGGGACGACGATCTGGGACCTGCAGTTGTCGGCTTCGGGGATGATGTGCCAGCCTTCATGTTCCTCCGCACCCGGGCGCCCCTGCCGGCGGAGAACAGAGAGAGCGACGCATGAACGATAGCCCTGTCCGCCCCGCCAGCCCCTTCTCCCGCTTCGCCTGGGAGGATCCGCTACGGCTGGACAGCGCGCTATCGGAGGACGAACGCGCGATCCGGGATTCGGCGCATGATTTCTGCCAGGAGAAGCTGTTACCCCGGGTCCTGATGGCGAACCGGCTGGAAAAGTTCGACCGCGAGATCATGAACGAATTCGGGGAGATGGGCTTCCTCGGCGCCACCCTGGAGGGCTACGGCTGCGCCGGGGTCAATTATGTCAGCTACGGCCTGATCTCGCGCGAGGTCGAACGCGTCGATTCAGGCTATCGATCGGCGTTCTCGGTGCAGTCGTCGCTGGTGATGTATCCGATCTATGCGTTCGGGTCGGAGGATCAGCGGCAGAAATACCTGCCCAAGCTGCGCAGCGGTGAGTTTGTCGGCTGCTTCGGGCTGACCGAGCCGGATGCGGGGTCCGACCCGGCTTCAATGCGCACCCGGGCGAAGGCGGTGGATGGCGGGTTCCTGCTGAACGGCTCGAAGACCTGGATCACCAATTCGCCGATTGCCGATGTGCTGGTGGTGTGGGCGAAGGACGATGCCGGTGATATCCGGGGCTTCATCCTGGAACGCGGCATGCCCGGACTGACGCAGCCGAAGATCGAGGGCAAATTCTCGCTGCGCGCCTCGGTCACCGGCATGATCATGATGCAGGACGTGTTTGTCCCGGCGGAAAACCGGCTTCCGGACGTCAAGGGGCTGCGCGGCCCGTTCTCCTGTCTGAACAACGCCCGGTACGGCATCGCCTGGGGCGCGCTGGGCGCGGCGGAGTTCTGCTGGCATGCGGCGCGGGAGTATACGCTGCAGCGGATGATGTTCGGCCGCCCGCTGGCGGCGACGCAGTTGATCCAGAAGAAGCTGGCGGACATGCAGACCGAGATCACGCTGGGCCTGCACGCGGTGCTGCGGCTCGGGCGGCTGATGGACGAGCACGATGCGGCGCCCGAGATGATCAGCCTGCTGAAGCGCAACAACTGCGGCAAGGCCTTGGATATCGCGCGGGTCGCCCGGGACATGCATGGCGGCAACGGGATCGTGGACGAGTACCACGTCATCCGGCACGTGATGAACCTGGAGACGGTGAACACGTATGAGGGCACGCATGACGTGCATGCGCTGATCCTCGGGCGGGCGCAGACGGGATTGTCGGCGTTCGGGGGTTAGACCCCCTTTAATAGTCGTCATGGCCCGGCTTGTCCGGGCCATCTCTGCCAGCACACTGCCGCGACAGGTGGCCCGGACGAGCCGGGCCATGACGCCAGGACGCTACTCCAGCATCTTCCGCAGTTCCAGAACCTCCGACAGCATCTCCCGCAACAGCGCACGCAGCCGCTCGTTCTCGATCTCCAGCTTCGACCGCTGGCCGGTCCGCGCAAGCTGCACCACCACCGCCGGAGGAGAAACCAGTTCCAGCCCCGGGATCGGCAGCGGCTCCTGCGCCGTCAGGCCGGCCTTCTCGGCCTCGGCGGCGGCGCGTTCATCCGCTGTCGGCGGCGGAATGTCGTCCGACAACTGGCCGCCGCCCTCACGCAGCAGACGCTGCACGCCTTTGATCGTATAGCCTTGAGTATACAGCAAATCGGCGATCCGCCGCAGCAGCACGATATCGTCGGGACGGTAATAGCGCCGCCCGCCGCCGCGCTTCAGCGGTTGCACCTGCGGGAACTTCGTCTCCCAAAAGCGCAGCACGTGCTGCGGGATATGCAGGTCGTCCGCTACCTCGCTGATGGTGCGGAATGCGTTCGGGGCTTTCTTGGGACGCGGCCTTGCCCCGAGGTCGATGGCTTCTGCGTGCAGTTCATGGCTCACGTGAGCGCCCGAGCGTCACGTTGCGTCTCGAAGCCTATGCCAAACGGCTCATTCATCGTCTTCCGCACCGGGCGTCTGGCCATTGACCTGAGCCTTCAGCACGTGGCTGGGGCGGAACACCAGGACGCGCCGCGGCAGTATCGGCACTTCTTCCCCGGTCTTCGGGTTGCGGCCGACGCGGCGCCCCTTTTGTCTGACAGAAAAGGTTCCGAAGCCACTGATTTTAACGGATTCGCCGCCCTCCAGCCGGGTCGCGATCCGGTCCAGGACGGACTCGAGCAAATCGGCCGACTCATTCCGGGACAACCCGACCTGAGTGTAGATCATTTCAGCTATGTGGGCACGGGTAATCGTCAGCATAACCTGACGCTAAGGCAATTCATGCCGGCACGTCAAGGTTGCGCGCAATAAAATCGCTACGGATCAGAGGTTTGCGGCCGATGGCGTGCGTCAGGTCACAGGCGGACCAGGGCGGACCCCCAGGTAAGGCCGCCGCCGAGGGCCTCCAGCAGCACCAGGTCGCCGTTGCGGATGCGCCCGTCGGCGCGGGCTTCCGCCAATGCCAGCGGGACCGAGGCGGCGGAGGTATTGGCATGCCGATCGACGGTTACGACCACGCGCTCAGGCGGTAGATGAAGTTTCTTGCCCATCGCATTGATAATCCGGCTGTTGGCCTGATGCGGTACCAACCAGTCAACGTCGGCGTGCGTCAGGCCGTTGGCCGCCAGGGCTTCCTCGACCGCCTCGGCCAGGCGGGTGACCGCATGGCGGAACACTTCCCGCCCGTTCATCACCAGATGGCCGGGCTTGTCCGGCTGGCCGACGGCGCCGTCCACATACAGGATGTCGCCAAGCGTGCCCTGGGCGTGGATATGGGTGGAAAGGATGCCGCGGGTATCCGGATCGCTGATCCGGGCGGCGCGCAGGAAGACCGCTCCGGCGCCGTCGCCGAACAGCACGCAGGTGCCGCGGTCCTTCCAGTTCAGGATGCGCGAGTAGACCTCGCTGCCGATGACCAGGACGCCGGTGGCCTGGCCGTTGCGGATCATCCCGTCGGCGATTGACAGGGCGTAGATGAAGCCGGCGCAGGCCGCCGACAGGTCGAAGCCGAAGCCGCGGGTGACGCCCAGCGCGGCCTGCACCCTCAGCGCGGTGGCGGGGAACGCCTGGTCCGGGGTGCTGGTCGCCAGGATGATGGCATCGACGTCCGCCGCCGTCGCGCCGGCGTCATTCAGCGCGGCCCGGGCGGCGGCGGTGCCCATGAAGGCCGAGGTTTCGTGCCGGGCGGCGAAGTGCCGCTGGCGGATGCCGGTCCGCTCATGTATCCATTCGTCCGAGGTGTCCACGGTGCGGGACAGTTCGTCGTTGGAGACGATCCGGTCGGGCAGATAGCCCCCGCAACCGGCAAGCACGGAACGAATCGGCATGGTGAATCCTGCTCAGGCGGTGGCCAGGTGCGTGTCGTCGCTTGAGCCCGGTTGCGACGTTCCGCCGGAAACGGCGGCCCCTGCCGGTTCGCCAGTTGAAATTGCTGTTGCAGCCGCGGACTTGCGATCCCGTCCGTTCTTCTCCGCCGGACTGCGTTTGTCCAGCCCGATCCGCGCCAGATCTTCTCGGATGCGGTCATTGAAGCGGTGCGTGACCATGTCCATGGCGACATCGACCGCATGCGCAAAACCCTGGGCGTCGGTGCCGCCATGCGACTTCACCACCACGCCGTTCAGGCCGACCATCACGGCGCCATTGTAGCGGCGCGGGTCGAGCCACTCGCGCAGGCGGTCCATGCCGGGGCGCACCAGCAGATAGGCGAACTTGGCGATCAGGCCGCTGGTGAACACCTGCTTCATGAACTGGCCGATCAGCTTCAGCGCGCCCTCGCCCGTCTTCAGGGCGACATTGCCGGTGAAGCCGTCGGTGACGACCACGTCGGTGGTGCCGGCGGCGATGTCGTGGCCTTCGACGAAGCCGTGGAACTGCGGCCCGATATGGCTGGCGCGAAGGATCTCGGCGGCCTCGCGCACGGTGTCGTCGCCCTTCAGGTCTTCCGAGCCGACGTTCAACAGGCCGATGGTGGGCGCCGTCAGGCCGAGCACGGTGCGGGCGAAGACATCGCCCATGACGGCGAATTCCACCAGGTTGCGGACGTCGCATTGCACGTTGGCGCCGAGGTCGAGCATCACCACGTCGCCGCGCGCCGAGGGGCCGATCGCGGCCATCGCCGGCCGCTCGATCCCGGGCAGCGTCTTGATGATGATCTTGCCGAGCGCGAGCAGCGCGCCGGTATTGCCGGCGGAGACCAGACCGGCGACCTCGCCTTTGGCGACCGCGTCCACCGCCAGCCGCATCGACGACTTTCGGCTGCGCAGAGCGGCCGTGGGCTTCATCTCCGACGTGATGACCTCGGAGGCATGCCGCACGGTGCAGGCCGCACGCGCGCGCTTATGCTTCGCCAGCAATGCGTTGAGCTGGGTCTCATCGCCGATGAGCAGGAAGCGCGCCGAAGGGTGGCGTTCCGCGGCGAAATCGAGTCCCTGGATGACCATGTCGGGCGCTTTGTCGCCGCCCATGGCATCCACGGCGAGGGTGTAGGGACCGGTCACTTGCAGACCCGCTCGCGGCCGCTGCCGTGCCTTAAGCCCTTACTGCGCCTTTCAGTTCCTTGCCGGCCGCGACCACTTCGCGCCCGTCGTAGTGGCCGCAATGGCTGCAGACATGGTGCGGACGCTTCAGCTCGCCGCAGTTCGGACACTCGTTGTGCGCCTCGTGCGGCAGCGCATGATGGCTGCGGCGCATCCCCCGGCGGGAGGGGGAGGTTTTTCTCTTCGGAACGGCCATGGGCCAACGCCCCTTCTAAAACAAAAGAAACCCCGCGGGTCGCGCGAGGCACGTCAGGTATCCACCATTGGATCAGATCGCGAGCGGGGCCGTCTAGCAGAGCGCCCGCTTCGTCGCAATGGTTGATGCGTATCGGGTGAGATCGCGATTGCATCGGGCGGGAATAGGCACGCCCGCCGACGCCCCCCGTCATGGTGGCCGCAGGGCCACCATCCACGCCTTGCGGTGCCGGTCTCGGCAAAGGCGTGGATGGCGGGCCTCCGCCCGCCATGACGGAAAGACGCCGGTGCGCTGACGCTCCGCCTCGCGCGCTGTCACCCCCCATCACCGGTGCAGCCCCGCAAGCACCTGCGCGTTCGCGCGGATCACCAGCAGGCGGCGGATCTTCTGCGACGGCGTCAGCAGGCCGTTCTCGATCGTGAACGGGGCCACCACCGCGTGCCGGCGCACCCGCTCGGTCGCGGACAGGCGCTTGTTCGCCCGGTCAACCGCCACCGCCACAGCGGCATCGTCATAACCCTCGGCCGGGACAACCAGCGCGCTCAGCCCGCTGCGGCCGTCGCCGGATACCACCGCCTGGCCGATTTCGGTTTCCGCCATCAACAGGCCCTCGATCTTCGCCGGGGAGACATTTTCCCCCCCGGACAGGACAATCATGTCCTTCTTCCGGTCCGTTATACGCAGATAGCCGTGGTCGAGTTCGCCGATGTCCCCGGTATGCAGCCAGCCGTCGCGGATCGTTTCAGCGGTGCAGTCCGGCCGGTTCCAGTAGCCATCCATAACGAGCTGGCCGCGCACCAGGATCTCCCCGTCTTCGGCCAGCCGCAAATCGACCCCCGGCAGAATGGCGCCGACAGTGTCGATCCGGATGTCCTCGGGCGGATTGACGCTGATCACCGGTCCGGCCTCGGTCTGCCCGTAGCCCTGCATTATCGGCAGACCCAGCGCCAGGAAGAATTTTCCGACTTCCGGGTCCAGCCGCGCCCCGCCGGACAGGGCTATCTTCAACCGCCCGCCGAAGCGTGCGCGCACCTTGGCCCGCACCAGCCGCTCCAGCAGCGGATCAAGCACGTATTCCAGCAGCGTGAGACGCTTGTGGTCCACGCGCTTCAGGCCGGCGCGCAAAGCAGCCTGGAACAGACGCTGCCGCCATGGCTTCTCGCGCCCCACCCCGGCCAGGATGCGGGCGCGGATCACCTCCAGCACCCGCGGCACCACGGCCAGCAGCGTCGGCCGCACGGTCAGCAAATCGGCTGCCAGGTTCTCGACGCCGCGGGCATACACGATTTCGGAGCCGAGGCTGGGCAGGAAGAACTGGCCGACGGTATGCTCGAAAGCATGCGCTGTGGGCAGGTAGGACAGGTAGATCTCGTCCTTCAGGTTCAGCCCGCGCACCACCTCGAACGCGCCGGCGCAGTTGGCCAGCATGCAGCGATGCGGCAGCATCACGCCGCGCGGCGCGCCGCCGGTGCCCGAGGTGTAGATCAGGCAGGCCAGCGCGGTGGCCGGGATCAACGCCGCCTCCGCCGCGATATCATCCGGCGGCAACTGGTCCTGCACAAGATCCGCCCAGTCCACCACCGTCGCGCCGCCGGTATCCAGGCTCGGCCTGCCATCGATCGTCACCAGCAGCTCCAACCCCCCTGCCCGCACCAGCCGATCGGCCAGATGTCTGGTGGAGACGATGGCGGCGCGGGCGCCGGAGTCCTGTAGAAGGTGGACGTGATCGTCGATGGTGTTGGTGGTGTAGGCAGGCACCGGTATCGCCCGGATCGCCAGCAGCGCGGTCTCGGCAATCAGGAATTCCGGGCGGTTTTCCATGCAGATGACCACCCGGTCGCCGGCCGACACGCCGGCGGCGCGGATCCGGCGGGCGCAGGACGCGGCCATCCGCCCGAAGCTCTCCCGGCTGATCGAGTGCCAGGCGCCGTTGCGCCAATAGCGCAGGAAAGAGCGGCTCGGCCGGGACCGCGCCACGGCGAACATCATGACGGCCAGATTCGGCCAGTTGGGGTAGGTACGCACGTCTCCTCCGGCGCCGGGGCGGCCGACGCAGCCCGCCCTTTGATCTACGCGCTTCCTAGCCTACATGAAAGATTGGTGCAGCAGGGCAAGGGCACGATTTTTACATGAATGACGTCATCGCCGAACCGGACATCACTTTACCCGCCTGGGACCTGTCGGATCTGTATCCGTCGCCGGACAGTCCGCTGGTGACGGAGGATCTCGACCGGGCCGAAACGACGGCGAAAGCTTTTGCCCGCGCTCACGCGGGAACGCTGGCCAGCCTGAGCGGTTCCGCCCTGGCCGCGGTGATCGCGGAGTATGAGCGTATCCACGACGTGCTCGGCCGCGTCGGGTCCTATGCGCAGCTTTTGTTCGCTGCCGATTCCAGCGATCCGGCGGTGGGGCAGTTCTACCAGACGATCAACGAGCGGATCACCGCGATCAGCAGCGACCTGATCTTCTTCACGTTGGAAATCAACCGCCTGGACGATGCGGTGCTGGAGGCGAAGCTGGCCGACGCGGCTTTGGCGCGCTACCGGCCGTGGCTTCGCGACCTGCGGGTGTTCCGCCCGCACCAGTTGGACGACCAGTTGGAGAAGCTGAACCATGAGCGCGACCTGACCGCCAATGGCGCCTGGAAGCGGCTGTTCGACGAGACCGTGGCGGCGATGCGGGTGGAGTTGGACGGCCGGAAGCTGACCGTCAGCGACGCTTTGAACAAGCTGTCCGACCGCAACCGCGGCGTGCGGGAGGCCGCCGGCAAAGCCATCGGCGAGGCGTTCGGCGAGCGCATCCGGCTGTTCTCCCTGATCACCAACACCCTGGCGAAGGACAAGGAGATCGAGGACATGTGGCGCCGCTATGAGCGTCCCACCAGCTACCGCAACCGCTCCAACATGGTGGAGGACGAGGTCGTCGCGGCGCTGGTGACGGCGGTGCGTGGCTCGTATCCCCGGCTGTCGCACCGCTATTACAAGATGAAGGCGAAGTGGCTGGAGCTGCCGAAGTTGCAGCACTGGGACCGCAACGCACCGCTGCCGAACGACGACGACCGCCTGATCGCCTGGCCGGACGCGGAAAAGCAGGTGCTGACGGCCTATGCCGCGTTCAGCCCGGAGCTGGCGTCCATCGGTAAGCAGTTCTTCGACAAGCCGTGGATCGATGCCGGGCTGCGGCCGGGCAAGGCGGGCGGGGCGTTCGCGCATCCCACGGTGCCGAGCGCGCATCCGTATCTGCTGCTGAATTATCACGGCAAGACCCGGGACGTGATGACCCTGGCGCATGAACTCGGGCACGGCGTGCACCAGGTGCTGGCCGGACCGCAGGGCACGCTGATGTCGCACACGCCTCTGACGCTGGCGGAGACCGCCAGCGTGTTCGGCGAGATGCTGACCTTCCGGTCGCTGCTGGATGCCGCGACCCCGGCGCAGCGGCGGAATATGCTCGCCGCAAAGGTCGAGGACATGCTGAACACGGTGGTGCGCCAGGTGGCGTTCTATCAGTTCGAGACTCTGCTGCACGACGAGCGCCGCAGCGGCGAATTGCTGCCGGAGCGCATCGGCGAGCTATGGATGCAGGTGCAGACCGAGAGCCTGGGGCCGGCGTTCGAGTTCTCGCCGGAGTATTCGGTGTTCTGGTCGTATGTGCCGCACTTCGTGCACTCGCCGTTCTATGTCTATGCGTATGCGTTCGGCGATTGCCTGGTGAATGCGCTGTATGCGGTGTTCCAGTCGGGGCATCCCGGGTTCCAGGCGAAGTACCTGGAAATGCTGAAGGCCGGCGGGACGAAGCGGCACAAGGAATTGCTGGCGCCGTTCGGGCTGGATGCGTCGGATCCGGCATTCTGGAATCGCGGGCTGGACGTGATTTCCGGGTTCATCGATGAGCTGGAGGCCGGGGGATAGCTGGCGGGAGGTTGTCGGATCAGCGCCGCCCACCTTATCGGCGCACCAGCCTTCTAGTGGCGGCTGGCCCTCGTTTCCCCATCGGCTATAATCTGCACTGCAATCCATCGTCTGCGGATGGTGTTGCGGCTGGCCCTCGTTTCCCCATCGGCTATAATGGCCCGCAGCGGAGATAACCGCATTCAGGGCGTTGCGGCTGGCCCTCGTTTCCCCATCGGCTATAATCTCGGCATCGATGCAGAGCTGCGACAGATGGTTGCGGCTGGCCCTCGTTTCCCCATCGGCTATAATGGGCGGTCATGGTCAATAGCTCCGAGCCGTTGTTGCGGCTGGCCCTCGTTTCCCCATCGGCTATAATCCTGTTCTCGATCAAGCACTGGGTCCGCATGTTGCGGCTGGCCCTCGTTTCCCCATCGGCTATAATATCGCCCGCTAGCGCGACGCTACCGATGTCGTTGCGGCTGGCCCTCGTTTCCCCATCGGCTATAATCCTGCGCCTGGATGACCGGCCGCACCGGCGGTTGCGGCTGGCCCTCGTTTCCCCATCGGCTATAATGACTGCCGCCCAGGCGGCACAAGCAGCGGCGTTGCGGCTGGCCCTCGTTTCCCCATCGGCTATAATGCGGCTACGGCCTACACCGTGACCGTGGCGTTGCGGCTGGCCCTCGTTTCCCCATCGGCTATAATCGCGCCAAGACGGATGACCGGGCCGGGCCTGTTGCGGCTGGCCCTCGTTTCCCCATCGGCTATAATCGCGCTGATCAGCAAAGGCACGACGTTGTCGTTGCGGCTGGCCCTCGTTTCCCCATCGGCTATAATTGCGCTGGATTTGGAGATGACCGCCGAGCAGTTGCGGCTGGCCCTCGTTTCCCCATCGGCTATAATATTGGCGCCGCGCTGGTCATCGTTATCGTGTTGCGGCTGGCCCTCGTTTCCCCATCGGCTATAATTGCCTGCATAATAGACCGCCTCATGTCCACGTTGCGGCTGGCCCTCGTTTCCCCATCGGCTATAATCCGATGCTTAACACCGCCACCATCCCCCTGTTGCGGCTGGCCCTCGTTTCCCCATCGGCTATAATTTGGTGTCCGGATCAACATCGTAGCAGTAAGTTGCGGCTGGCCCTCGTTTCCCCATCGGCTATAATCGCGATCCATGCGGCCATCACACACGGGAGGTTGCGGCTGGCCCTCGTTTCCCCATCGGCTATAATCGGCGATCTCGTCGGCGTGCAGCGGGTCCGGTTGCGGCTGGCCCTCGTTTCCCCATCGGCTATAATGCTCGCCGCCGCGGATGTTGTGCTGGCGTTGTTGCGGCTGGCCCTCGTTTCCCCATCGGCTATAATGGGATCCGCTCGCACAGGGGGCATCATGAGTTGCGGCTGGCCCTCGTTTCCCCATCGGCTATAATCGACCCCTTCGGCAGACCGGAGGCGACGGCGTTGCGGCTGGCCCTCGTTTCCCCATCGGCTATAATGATGGTTGCCAAGTGCTGCACGCCGACGTTGTTGCGGCTGGCCCTCGTTTCCCCATCGGCTATAATACCGATGCTTGACGGCCGCACCATCCCTCTGTTGCGGCTGGCCCTCGTTTCCCCATCGGCTATAATCACGCCGTGAAGGGCGAAAGCGCGCTTCTGTTGCGGCTGGCCCTCGTTTCCCCATCGGCTATAATGGCTGTGGCGAAAGCCCTGGCGGCGATACGTTGCGGCTGGCCCTCGTTTCCCCATCGGCTATAATGATCAACGTCGCCCATGGCTGCCAGATCGTGTTGCGGCTGGCCCTCGTTTCCCCATCGGCTATAATACATGTCCACGATCGCGGAACTCCGCCAGCGTTGCGGCTGGCCCTCGTTTCCCCATCGGCTATAATATGATACCGCGCCAGGCGCACCGGGCGGCCGTTGCGGCTGGCCCTCGTTTCCCCATCGGCTATAATGAAGGCATTTGGTCATCTCCGGTGCATCATGTTGCGGCTGGCCCTCGTTTCCCCATCGGCTATAATTGCGCTGCCCGAGCACGGGCATCCCTGGTGTTGCGGCTGGCCCTCGTTTCCCCATCGGCTATAATGACGTGTTTTGCGTCATACACTCCCTTGTGTTGCGGCTGGCCCTCGTTTCCCCATCGGCTATAATCGAGGTTGCGGAGTGCGCCGATTTCCTGAAGTTGCGGCTGGCCCTCGTTTCCCCATCGGCTATAATATGCGGTGCCGATATCGAAAACCCGCTTCTGTTGCGGCTGGCCCTCGTTTCCCCATCGGCTATAATGGAAGCGGCCGAGTGGTGCCGCACCCCGGAGTTGCGGCTGGCCCTCGTTTCCCCATCGGCTATAATCCATGTTGCGGTAACCCCTTTATTTTAAAGGGTTTACCGCAACATGGCGGCGCCTCAAACCGCCTCAAAATAACTCCAACTGATTCGGCGCCTTGCGTCCTCGGCCGCTTGCCGGTCCTCGGAACACCGCCATCTGCTCAAATTGCCGATCCGTCACAGCCAAGACATGCACTTGTCCGTTGGCCGGACGGGACTTCGAGATATCGCGGATTCGCCGGTCCACCTGCTCGCGTCCGACGCAGAAACGCATGTAGATACTTAGCTGGCTCATCTCGTAGCCCTCATCCAGCAGCCATTCGCGAAACTTCGTGGCAGCCGCGCGCTCCGCCTTCGTGATAACCGGAAGATCGAACATGACCAACAGCCACATGAACCGATAGGCCGAAAGCGGCGGATTATTGGTCCGTGCCATCGTCCTCTCCCCAATCGCCCTCAGAGTCGTCAGGCGCCCCGGCATCGCGGGGCAAGGTATGAAACGGCAGTTCCAGCGCGGGCACGCCGGTCAAAAAACTATCCGCGACGCTTGCCGCAAGACGGATCATGCACGTTGACAACGGCGTCCGACCGGCACGGGTCATTTGCTCCGCCGTCAGGACTGCCGCCAACCGCCGCTTTACCTCCGGCGTGAGTTCGCCGATGCCCTTGTCAGCTAGTCCAAATACGATCAGGTCCACCGCCGGGCGAAACGGCTCCATCAGGTCGTCCGCCAGCGGCATCGCGTTATGGGGATGACGGTGGAAAATTCCGAGGCCCGGGTGCAGGCCCGCCGCAGCAATAGCCCTCGCGCTGGCCCCACGGATAACCGTGTAGCCATAATTAAGCATCGCGTTGGCGCCTTGTAGCTCAGGGTCGCGCCTGAAGTCCGGCCCGAACAGCAGACGCCAGTAGCGGCGCGCCGCTTGCGACTCGATATTTTCCGGATCGCCAGACTTCACAAGAGCCGCCAGCCGACTGAAGGCGCCGGCCTTCCGCCCTGTCGCCGCGAGGGCGGCGCCCTGCCGCAGAATCTTTGCCGCGACGAGGTCCGACCAGAGCCGTTTGCAGAGGGGGCGCGGCGCATTGATCTGTGCTTCCATGCGGCGTTGTTGCGCGTGGTGCCCGGCCACCGGCCAAACCAGACCAGCCGGAGAAAAATTCCGCCCGCATAGCACGAATGGCACACCGCGCTCGGCGAGCTCGGCCAACAACATGCAGGATACCGAGGTGCCTGTGGCAGTAGCAATGACCGCGCCGAGGTCGTCGAGAGGCACCCTGCCGATTTCAGTTCCCTTTACCGACACAATCAAGAACCCGCGCGACTTCGCAAGATACCGCCCGTCTTCGGCGATTTCGACGACCCGGCCGAGCGGCGAGAGGCTCACAGAACCGGACCATGGTCAAGCACACGGCCATCGGGGGTGACAAAGACCTTTCGCGCGCCCTCCGCACGAAGGCGCGTCAGAGAGCCGGTGATATAAGAGAAAGGGTCCTGCTTCTGCCGGTTGCGCTCGTCGAGCCTACCGGCTTCGTTCGGGGGTGCCAGGATGACCCGCCGGTTCGTCTTCTCGATCTTGACTACCCGCAAGAGCTGACGCTGCTCGCCGGTGCCAAACGCGACCATGTCCTGGCTATGCAAACGCAGAACGAGTTTCGCCGCTGGATGAGGCCGAAAGTCCGGAGGCACCAAACCCCTTTCCCGCGCCCTCGCCTCTTGGGAGGCATCGAACGTGGATATGACAACAGGCTCAGGATGCAGCTTGCCGTCCGGAAGGCGCCACACCTCAAAACGATGGTTACTGTTTCCGTCCAGTCGCTTGTATGGCGTACCGGTGCGCCGGTCCCGAATCTCGATTGGCGCGCGGAGGGTCTTAACCGTTCGCACCCGCCGAACGACGTTCCCACCGGAGTGCGTCAGGTTTGCCAAGGCCGCCTTCGTGGCTGAAATGTCACCGCGCACAACGGCAGCGGCGATTTTCTTGCCGAGAGCTTCATCCCGCACCGACTCCAGAATTTTCTTATCGGGAGCCTCTCCACCCGACGGTTCGGCCGCCTCGTCCGTTGGCCCGGACTTCACCCAATCGACCAGATCCTGCAACGGCCGCCGAACCACCACGTTTGGCTCGCCGGGAGCCGCCCCTTTGATGGGACCGTACGCGGTCTCGTTATGCAAAGCGTTCTGCCAGCCAACGTCCGGTTTATGAGAAACAACAACGGCTCGAACCCGCGCGGCCACTTCCTGCAAGAATCCATCCCAGGGCGGAGGAAAGCCGGCCACGCGCGGCAGCCCGCCCTGCTCCGCGCGCTTCGCCGCAATCGTCATCCGCTGCAGAAGACCACGATCCGTCAGGGCGACAACCAAGGCGTCGATCGCATGATGCCGGTGGTCGTCCCGTTCCTTTTGCGCGCCACCTTTGCCCAGAACCGCTCGCGATGTCAGACCCAACGTGCGGCGCAGGAGGCTGGTAAGCCGCCCGGGAATTGTCCAGACCTTCCCCGGTGCCAGCACATCGAGATAGTCCTTTGCCCAGCGTGCAATTGTGGCGCTATCTGCCAAGTGGCGTGCGAGGAAGTCTCCAGTACCTACGAATTTCTCCAGCGCATCAGGGGCGAAGCGCCAGCGCTTTGGCTCCGGCAACAACTGTACGCGCTCGAGAATCGCTGACCACTCCGGGCTATGGCCGAAAGCATCGAATGGTGTTCGCTTTCCCTTTGCCCGATTGCTCTCTCGCGTGACGAGGACTCGATTTGATGTACTGTCGTCGAGCGTCACCGCGAACGGCAGTATATGATCCTCCTCGATGGCATCCGTCAGCGCCGTCCGCGCGGTGATAAGGGTTCCCGAATACGGGCAAATCCGATTCTTTGGGTCCTTGGCCTGCTCCTGCCACAGGCGTAGCCGCATCCGGTTAGTGCCGTTATCCGGGAGTCCCAACTCGATCAGCGTCTTGCGCCGATCGTCATTGTCATCGCGATTCTGCTTCTGGATTTTCTCGTATTCCTTCTTTTGTTTCGCCGAACGCCCGAGCTCGCGTAGCGTCTCCACGACGATCTCGGCCGGAGCTCCATGCCGCTGGATGATTGCGTTAACCAGACGTCGAACCTCGTTCAGCGCGACGTGGACGGTTGGATTTGGGGCCCGCCCAAGGCGCTTTTCCAGCGGGTCTCTCGGCTCGCCGGTTCCCGTGCCGATGCGCTCAAACAGAAGTTCGCCATAATATGGTAACCTCTCCCGCACTTCTCCGGTTCGCCGGTCGGAAGATAGAATGGATACTCCTTGGTCTTGCCTGAACCAGCCAGACGGACACGGACGCCTTGTCGCTTGACATGCCGATCCGCCAGCCAACTGCCGATGGTGGCAAACCCGTCGCGTTGCAACGCAGCCAAAGTTTTCGCGGCCGCATCCTTGATCAGACCTCCCTCGTTATCGACGCGGTCCACTTTGCGGTTCGATTTGAAACCGCGATGCTGGTTCAAATGGAACAACACGCGCCCCAGTTCGTTAAACTCAAGGCGGCGGTGCAACGCCTCAACACGCAATTTGTAGGGATCGGTTTCGGTGACTGCTTTGCGTGCGACATTATCGGCCGGCATCAAACCGAAACGCGTCAGCGCGTTGAGTAGCTTTCGCCGGCGTTGCAGGTACCGGTCCCGGTTCCGCCGCATGGCCCGAGGCCCGCGCCGTTGTGCTGCAAGGGACGAACCGTCCTTCGGGTTCCGGCTGTCGGGATAGACCCTAACGCCCATATCAAGCAGGCCGCAGGGTTCCCCGCCATCGTCCAGCCGCAATGCACACCAGCCGATGGAGTTGGAACCCAGATCGAGACCCAACCGATATTTTGTGCTCATTCAAAAAGATTGACTTACTTAATGATCATGGGCAAGCTGTTTATTGCGGAGATCGTTCTGTTTCAGCCGATGGGGAAACGAGGGCCTTCCGTTAACAAGCGCCCCCGGGCGCACCAAATGAACGGCGTGGCTACGGCCCGCCGTTCTTTTCTTTACCCTGTGAGGCGCAGCCCGTTTGCGCCCGGGAAATCCACGAGCAGGGAAGTTCGACCGCTTTTCCCGAGCTTCGGCCCCGGCCGTTCACACTTTATTAACCCAACTATGCTCTTGTCCCGCCGAACCCCTCGGCCCCGCCCGGGCGCCGAGGACACCAACCGTTTGGCAGGGGCACCCATGCGCGTAAACGAGCCGATCACCAACGACGAAGCCGAGATTCCGGACGGCCAGCCGCTGGTGTCCCAAACCGATCCGCAGGGCAGGATCACCTTCGTCAACCACGTCTTCACCGAGGTGAGCGGCTTCGCGGAGGAAGAACTCATCGGCGCGCCGCACAACATCGTCCGGCATCCGCACATGCCGCAGCAGGCGTTCGCCAACCTCTGGTCCACCATCAAGGCCGGCCGCCCCTGGGACGGCCTGGTGAAAAACCGCGCCAAATCAGGCGCCTTCTACTGGGTGCGCGCCAACGTTACGCCCGTTATCGAGAACGGCCAGGTGACCGGCTACATCTCGATCCGCTCCAGGCCGACCGCCGCCGCGATCGGCGCCGCCGAGGCCGCCTATGCCGCGTTGCGCAACGGCTCGGCACGCGGGATCGCGTTGCGCGACGGGGAGGTTGTGGCCCATGGGTGGCGCAGCCGCCTGCTCGATGCGTGGCGTTCGATCGCCGGGCGCCTGGCGTTCGCCGTCGCCGCCGCCTTCCTGGTCGTCGCCGGTGTCGGCTCCATCGGCTTCACCGGCATGGCCGCCTCCAACGGCGCGCTGCGGCAGGTCTATGAGAACGACATGGTGTCGGTAGACCAGTTGCGCGGCATCCTCGACCGGATGCGCGACACAAGGAACAACATCGCCCAGTTGACCATCGCGCTCGGCCGCGGCGACAAGCCCGAACCGGTGCTGGCGGAGCGCGAACCGGTCATCCGTGCGAAACTGCAGGAGATCGATCGTCTTTGGCAGGGATACACGTCGCAAACGCGGCTGCCGGAGCAGCTTGTCCTGATCCGGGATTTCGAAGGCCGCTTCGGTGCGCTGCTGCACGACAGCATCGAACCGGCGCTGAGCCTGGCGCGGCAGGGCAAGACCACCGAATTGGACCTGCTGTTCCAGCAGCGCTCCCCGCCCCTTTTCCAGGCCGCCTTCGACGCCGACAGCGCGCTCGTCGCACGGCAGATCCAGGTCGGCCGGGATGCCTACACCTCCGCCGTCGCCGACTTGCGCACGCGCCTGACGTTGGGAGTCAGCCTGGCGGGCGCGGGCCTGCTGGCGGTGCTCGGGCTGGGATTCAGCCTGTATCGCAACGTCAGGCGGCCGGTGAAGGTGATGGAAGGCCATCTGGAGGCGATCGCCAACGGCCACCTCGATCTTGAGATCGCCACCCCGCAGGTCATGGAGTTCCGCGGCACGGCCGCCATGCTGCGCGCCATGCGCGCGCACCTTGTGTTCGCCGATTGGCGGCGCAGCGAATCGGAACGCAAGTCCGACGCGGTCCGGCGCGAAACCGTGGAGATCATGGCGCAACGGATCGAAACCGAGGCCGGCCGCGCGGTCGAGCGTGTCGGCGAACGGGCGCGTTCGATGTTGGACGAAACCGATGCCATGAACGGTTCGGCCGAAAGGGTGAACGCGGATGCGGCGCGGACGGCGGCGGCGGTGGATCAGGCGCTGAGGAACGTGCAGGTCGTCGCCGCGGCCGCCGAGGAACTGGCAGCCTCGATCCGGGATGTGTCGTCGCAGGTCGAACATGCCAGCGCGGTGTCCCGTGAGGCCGCGGCCAGCGGAACCGCCGCGCGCGACACCATCCGGTCGCTGGCCACGGCGGCCGAGCAGATCAGCACGGTGGTGCGGCTGATCGCCGATATCGCCAGCCAGACCAACCTGCTGGCGCTGAACGCCACGATCGAGGCCGCCCGCGCCGGGGATGCCGGCAAGGGCTTTGCCGTCGTGGCCGGCGAGGTCAAGGCGCTGGCCACCCAGACCGCGCGCGCGACAACCGAAATCACCCGGCAGATCGACTCCCTGCGTGAGGCGACCGCCGCCGCCGTCACCCGCGTCGAGGATGTCGGCTCGTCCCTGGACGCCGTGGCGCAGGTGTCGGTTGCGGTCGCCACCGCGATCGATCAGCAGACCGCGGCGACGCGGGAAATCGCCCGCAACGTCGCGGAAAGCGGCGAGGCGGTGAGGCAGATCACCGAGCTGATGGCGGGAGTCTCGCGCGAAGCCGGCAACAGTGGCGAACAGGCGAAACTGTTGCGCGCGCATGCCGGCGCGGTGGCGGATGACGTCGTGGCCTTGCGCACGACCATGGTGCAAACCGTCCGCACCGCCACAACCGAAGCCGATCGGCGGATGGAGCCGCGGGCGGAGGTGGATATTGCGTGCTCGGTCAGCCTGGGCGAAGGCGGTGGCGCCGTTGCGGCGCGCCTGCTGGACATCTCGCTTCAGGGCGCGGCGATCGATGCGGGTGCCGGGCATGGAGCCCGTCAGGGCCAGCAGGGCATCCTGGTCCTGACGCAAGCAGGCGGCGGACGGGCGAGGTTCGAGGTCCGGGGCACGGACGCCTCCGGGCGCCTTGGTCTTCGCTTCCTTGAGGGCGAGGTGGACCCGGCGTTCGAAGCCTCGGTGCGGCGGATGTTCGACCAGCAGGCGCAGGCGAAGATGGTGGGGTAGGAAGGAGAGGCAGTATCGCGACGGCGTCCCGGGGTTGTCCGTATTTCGGTACCGCAACGGCCACGCGGCTGCCGGGATATGCTACATCGTTTGGTTATCGGATTGTCGCGCTTTGGTCACATATCTGTATACCAATCGGCAACGAGTTTGACTCTCGGAACGCGCGCATCGTCATGCCGACGGAGGTCGGCATCCACGCCTTTTGCCCGAACAAACTGAGGCGTGGATGGCGGCCCTTCGCCCGCCATGACGGCGCCGCGGCCGTGCCGACGTGTCAAGCTTAACGCAAGAGGTCGGAATTTTACAGAAACGTACCCGGCCGATCAGCGGTACTCACACCGTTCCAGTTCTTCGTGCCGCCGCCCGCGTTCCTCATCCGCCTCGTGGTGGTGGGCGCCCAGACACCAATTGTAATGCGCCTGCCAATCGGGAGAGAAACGGCCGCTGCCAAGCAGGTATCCGCAGGACCGGATGTGCTCGGCGCGGTGGACCTGCTCGATGGCCGAGCGCGCATAGTCGCGGCAGAAATCCGGGTCCGCCGCCCGGGCGCCGGGTGCCGCAACGGCGGCGAGCGCGGCGGCGGCGACGGCCGCTGAACGAATCGATATCATAAGCACCTCCTGGGGTGCGGCAATGTCGTTGCTTTCGCAATGACAAGTCAACAAGTATAATGGCGGAAGGAAATCGTCGGACAATGCCAGGCCCCTCGTAACGAAAAGCGTCCGCCCCCTGCCCCGTCCCCTGCCCCGTCCCTCTGGCCCGTCCCTCTGGCCCGTCCCCCTTGCCCGCCGTTGAGACGCCGCCGCCGATGTGCCAGCCTTCCCCGCGCCGCCATAATAACAGGGAGAACCGCAATGCTGACCAGGCGTTGGGACAAGTCCAGAATGCCGTCCCGCCACGTGACCGAGGGTCCGGCCCGGGCGCCGCACCGCAGCTACTACTACGCCATGGGCCTGACGGAGGATGAGATCGGCCAGCCCTTCGTCGGCGTCGCCACCTGCTGGAACGAGGCCGCACCCTGCAACATCGCGCTGAACCGCCAGGCGCAATCGGCAAAGAAAGGCGTTTCCGAAACCGGCGGCACGCCGCGCGAGTTCACCACCATCACCGTCACCGACGGCATCGCCATGGGCCACCAGGGGATGAAGTCCTCCCTGGTTTCCCGCGACCTGATCGCCGACAGCGTCGAGCTCACCGTGCGCGGTCATTGTTATGACGCATTGATCGGCCTGGCCGGCTGCGACAAGTCGCTGCCCGGCATGATGATGGCGATGCTGCGGCTGAATATCCCGAGCGTGTTCATGTACGGCGGCTCCATCCTGCCGGGAAGGTTCCAGGGCCGCGACGTCACCGTGGTCGATATCTTCGAGGCCGTCGGCAAACACGCGGCCGGCGCCATGACCGACGCCGAACTGCATGAGCTGGAATGTGCCGCCTGCCCCTCCGCCGGCGCCTGCGGCGGCCAGTTCACCGCCAACACCATGGCGATGGTGTCGGAAGCCATCGGCCTCGCGCTGCCCGGTTCCGCCGGCTCCCCGGCGCCGTACGAAGAACGCGACCGTTTCGCGGTCGAGTCCGGCCGCGCGGTGATGCACCTGATCGAGAACAACATCCGCCCGCGCGACATCGTTACGCTCAAATCGCTGGAGAATGCCGCCGTGATCGTCGGCGCCACCGGCGGATCGACCAACGCCGGCCTGCATCTGCCGGCCCTGGCGCATGAGGCCGGCATCCGCTTCACCCTGGACGACGTGGCGGAGATCATGCGCCGCACCCCGTATATTGCCGATCTGAAACCAAGTGGCAAATATGTGGCGCTTGACGTGCATAAGGTCGGTGGCGTGCCGGTGATCATCAAGGCGCTGCTCGACGGCGGCCTGTTGCACGGCGACTGCCTGACCGTCACCGGCAAGACGCTGGCGGAGAACCACAAGGACGTGGTGTTCCCCGCCGGCCAGGACGTGATCTACCCGGTGTCCGCGCCGATTTCCCCCACCGGAGGCGTCGTCGGCCTGAAGGGCAGCCTGGCGCCGGACGGGGCAATCGTGAAGGTCACCGGCCTGCGCAATCTGCGGTTCGAAGGCACCGCTTTATGCTTCGACTCGGAGGAGGAAGCCTTCGCCGCGGTCGAAGCCCGCGCCTACAAGCCCGGCGATGTGATCGTCATCCGCTACGAAGGCCCGAAAGGCGGTCCCGGCATGCGGGAGATGCTGTCCACGACCAGTGCGATCTACGGTCAGGGCATGGGCGAACAGGTCGCGCTGATCACCGACGGGCGTTTCTCCGGCGCTACTCGCGGCTTCTGCATCGGCCATATCGGCCCCGAAGCCGCCGTCGGCGGCCCGATTGCGTTGCTGAAGGACGGCGACAGGATCGTCATCGACGCCGATAAGGGGACGATCGACCTGGTCGTGCCGGATGCCGAACTGGCGGCCCGGAAGGCGGCGTGGGTTCCGCGGCGGACCGACTACAACGCGGGCGCGATCTGGAAATACGCGCAACTGGTCGGTTCGGCGCATCTCGGCGCAACGACGCATCCGGGAACCGCGGCGGAGACTCATTGTTACGCCGATATCTGACCCGAATCGGCGGACGAGTCTGTTACGTTCCGGCATGCGGGGTTACGGTCAGGCGTGGCATAGCTGCCGCGGCGTAGCATGAGGAGTGTGTTGATGAAGTGGCTTGTTGCCGGCGCGACCGCTTTCCTGGTGACGATCGGGGCGGCCAACGCGCAACCACCGCCGCCGCCGCCGAACTACGCGCCGATACCGCCGCCGCGGGTGGAAGTCGTTCCACCCCCGCCGGGTGGCCGCGTCATCTGGGAGCCGGGCCATTGGCACTGGAACGGCTATCGCTACATCTGGATCGGCGGCCGTTACGTTCAGACCCGGCCGGCGTACCACCACTACGTCGAAGGCCGGTGGGTCTGGGCGCCTTATCAGAGACGATATGTCTGGAGTCCGGCCCACTGGGAGTAGGGATGCAGGCCCGTCAGTGGATCTCCACCGTCACGGGCACATGATCCGACGGCTGTGGCTGGTCGCGCTCCTGCTTGTCGGGTTCCGCTGACACCAGCCGCTCCGCCAGCGTCGGCGACAGCAGCGCGTGGTCGATGCGCAGCCCCAGGTCGCGCTGCCAGGCCCCGGCCTGGTAGTCCCAGAACGTGTAGATCGGACCGTGCGGATGCACCGCCCGCACCGCGTCGGTGAGGCCCATCCAGATCAGGCGGCGGAAGCGCTGGCGGCTCTCCGGCCGCACCAGCGCATCCGTCGGTGGCAGCGCGCCGGGCGCGAAATCCTCATCCGCCGGGCATACGTTGAAATCCCCGGTGATCACCACCGGCCGATCGGCGTCGAGCAGTGCCTGCGCGCGTTCGGCAAGACGGTCCATCCAGGCCAGCTTGTAGGCAAATCCTTCATCGCCGCGGGAGTTGCCGTTCGGCAGGTAGATGCCGATCAGGGTGATGCCGCCGGTTTCGATTTCGATGTAGCGGGCCTGGGCGTCGCCGTCAGGCAGGCCCGGCAGGGCGCGGTGCGCGACGGTGAACGGCTCCCGCGCCAGGACGGCGACGCCGTTGTAGGATTTCTGCCCGACCGCCTCGGCGGTGTAACCGAGGCCGTGGAACGGCAGCGACGGAAAAGCGGCCGTCTCGCACTTGATTTCCTGGAGGAACAGGATGTCGGGGCGGTGCTTCTCCAGCCAGCGCTGCACGTGGCCTTCGCGCTGGCGGATGGAGTTGACGTTCCAGGTGGCGATCTTCACCGGCGCCGGCTCCTCTTGCCGAAGCGGGCGCCCGTGTTCACTGTTCCGCCTGAAGCCGCAAAGGAAAGTCGCATGCCGATTGAACTTTACACCTGGAACACGCCCAACGGCCGCAAGATCAGCGTCGCGCTGGAGGAGATGGGCCTGCCGTACAACGTGCATCCCGTCAACATCTCGAAGAACGAGCAGTTCGCGTCGGACTTCCTGAAGATCAGCCCGAACAACCGGATCCCGGCGATCATCGATCCCGACGGGCCGGGCGGCGAGCCGATCAGCGTGTTCGAGTCGGGGGCGATCCTGATCTATCTCGGGGTCAAGACCGGGCAGTTCTATCCGCCGGACCTGCGCCGGCAGGTGCCGGTGCTGGAGTGGCTGATGTGGCAGATGGGCGGGTTCGGCCCAATGCCGGGGCAGGTGCATCACTTCCTGATGGTGGAGAACCCGCAGGACCAGCGCTACGGGCTGGAGCGCTATGCGAAGGAAACCGCTCGACTCTACGGGGTGCTGGATCGGCGGCTGGGTGGGCATGAATTCGTGGCCGATGAGATTTCGATTGCCGATTTCGCGATCCTCGGCTGGGCGTGGCGGCATGAGAGGCACCGGACCGATCTGGCTGATTACCCGAACGTGAAGCGGTGGTACGAGACGCTGATGGCGCGTCCCGGGGTGGCGCGGGGCTTCGCGGTCGAGATCGGCTAGATTCGCGTTTGACCGCGGCACGGTGGTTGCCTACAAGGAGCGGTGCAAACGCCGTGTCCGGATTGTTCGCGCAAGCGGATGATGTGGGGATGTTGCCCCGGCGGAGGGGTGGCCGAGTGGCTGAAGGCGGCGGTTTGCTAAACCGTTGTAGGGGGTCAACCCCTACCGTGAGTTCGAATCTCATCCCCTCCGCCATCCCTTACCTACGTGGGCAATCCTCTCGACAAAGCCGGCATCACCGGGAATCCTAGCCCGGCGAACCAGCCGCTTCAGGGACCTGCAATGTCCAATCCACCACGCCCATGACCCGCCGGCGGCGGATCGGCTTCTTTATCGCGGCGCTGTTCGGCGCCTTCCTGTCCTACCAGATCGCCACCAGCTTCATCGCCTACACCGCGGATGCCTATGTGCAGTCCGACCTCGTCGCCGTCGCGCCGGAGGTGACCGGACGCATCACCGGCGTCCATGTCGCCATCAACCAGGACGTCACCGCGGGCGACCTGCTCGTCACCATCGATCCGGTCCCATTCCAGCTCGAAGCCGATCAGCGCCAGGCGGAAATCGAGGAAGCGCGGGCGCAGGTGGCGGCGGACCAGGATGCGGTCGCCTCGGCCGAGGCAACGCTGTCAGCCGCCATCGCGGCGCAGACCTACGCCCGGCAAACCAACACAAGGCTATCGATGCTGGCCTCCGCGCAGGACGCCCCGCGCGCTGACGTGGAGAAGGCGCAGGACGCGCTGGCCCGGGCCGAATCGGCAGTCGAGGCCGGACGGGCTGCAATCGCCCGGGCGCAAGCCACAACGGCGATGCACCAGGCGGCGCAGGCCCGGGCAATGGCCGCTCTGGCGACAGCGGAGTGGAAACTGAGCCGCACCCGGCTCACCGCCCCGGCCACCGGCAGCATCGTCAACCTGACCGTCCGCGCCGGCGACACCGCGCGCGCGGACGAGCCGCTGATTGGCATCGTCGACGCGCACGCCTGGCGCATCGTCGCCAACTTCAGGCAGAGCTTCATCCGCGGCTTCAAACCGGGCGACACCGCCCGGGTCTGGCTGGATTCCCAGCCCTGGCGCCTGCACCGCGCGCGGGTTGAGGGCGTCGCCCGCGGCATCAGCCGCGACCCGGAGCCCGGACGGCTGCTCGCCTATGTCTCGCCGACAACCGACTGGATCAGGCTGCAGCGCCGATTTCCGGTCACGCTGACCCTGGTCGACCCGCCGGCCGACCTGAAACTGTACATGGGAGCGGACGCCCGGGTGCTCATCCTGCCATGACGGCCGCTGCCGTCCGCATCACCCGCGACGCCGCCTCGGCGCTTCGCCGTGAGCTGGCGGAGATGCACCTGACCGGCGGCCGGGCGCCCGGATGCGCGATGACGGCCGCTGCAGTGACGCTGGCCGTCATGATCACCCTGGCGCTTGGCCTCGAGGACGCGTGGTGGGCTGGCATCAGCGCCTTCGTCTCCACCCGTGCCACCGCGCCGGCATCGATCGATCGCGGTGTGCTGCGCATTCTCGGCACCATCGGCGGCGCGACGGTATCGCTGCTGCTCAGCCCTTGGCTCGCCGGCGACATGGTGACGCTCACCTTGGTGCTGTTCCTCGTCAGCACCATCGGGGTGCTCGGTTTTCTGGTCAGCCCGCACGGCTATGCCTGGCTGCTGAGCGCGGTGACCGCCGACATGGTGCTGCTGGCGATGCTGAGCGACCCGCTGTCCGCCGTCTCGGTGGCCGCCAACCGCACCGCGGAGGTCATCATCGGGACGGCCGCCGCCATCCTGGTGGTGTTGCTGCTGGCCCCGGACGCCGATGCCGCTCCGGCGGCGCCTGCTCCGGGCTGGTCGGACCTGCTCGGCGCGCAATGGCCGGCGGTGGAGCATGCGCTGCGCGCCGGTGTCGGCGTGATGCTGGTGCCGCTGGTATGGAATTGGCTGGAGCTGCCCAGCCTTTCGCAGACCGCGGTCACGGTGGCCGCGGTGATGGCGGTGCCGGCGCTGTCACAGGACCCGCGGAAGAACGACCGGACGGTGACCGAGCGCGCGCTGCACCGTCTTTTGGGCTGCCTTCTCGGCGGTCTCGCCGGGCTGGGCTGTCTCGCGCTGCCGGTCGATAGCCTCCTGCCCTGGCTGGCGATGCTGGCAACCGGCGTCTGGGTCAGCGCGCATGTGCAGGGAAGCGCACGCGGCATCGGCTATGTCGGCACGCAAGCGGCGGTGGTGTTCATCTCGACGCTGGTGCAGGGATCGGGGCCGCCGCAAAGCATTCTGCCCGGGATCGAACGCTTTGCCGGCATCACCGGCGGGCTGCTGATCCTGCTGGCGGTGTCGGTGCTGAGCGCGCCGGCGACCGTTCCGCCGGAGCGGGTCAGCACCTGACGGAGCGGAACCGCCGACCATCCGTCATCGCCCGGATGGGCAACGACGGATGAACCGGCCGAGCTTGCCCTCACCCCGTGAAGTGCACGATCTGCCGCGTCGCCAGATCGATCGTCACCTGATCGTCCGGGGTCTTCGCCAGGTCACCGTCGCTCGACGGGTGATACTCGATCCGAAGCTGGGTTTCCGTCACCACCACCCGCAGATATCCCGTGTCGGTGTCGTCGTAGTTCTCCAGCACCACCTTGTCCTCATCGGTCTGAATCGCCAGCGGCGTGCGCAGCGGCGGGTCGTCGCGCTTCGTCAGCTTCTGCGGACGGCTGTGGCCGCCGCCGCCGGCGATGACATAGGGGATCTGAAACTGCCCCCGCGCGCGGGTATAGCGCTGGTAGTTGTGCGCATGCCCCGACAGCACGGCATGCGGCCAGACGCCGGCTTCATCGCAGATCGCATCGATCTCCTTGCGCATCGCGGTGGAGGAGCCATGCCCCCGCTCCCCGCCGAGCGTATAGGCGGGATGGTGGTGCGCAATGACCACGGCGCCCTTGAAGCCGTCCGACTTCACCCGCGCCAAGGCAGTCCGCAGGAAGGTCAATTGCACATCGGTCAGGTCCGGAAACGCCCCTCCTTGAGTCGATATGACCCCCGGATCCTCCAGCGCATTGCTGTACAGTGCCAAAATGCGGATGAACGGAGCCTCGAAGGTGAAATACACCCCCGGCTGGATCTGCGCGGTCCGGTCCAGGCCGCCGGCTTCGGGCGTGATTTCGAAGTGCTCGGCGCAGAAATTGCGCAGAAACGCCCCCAGCGAGACGCCGGCGGTATTCGGCGCCACCATGCCGTCATGGTTGCCCGCCAGCGCCAGGATCGGCGCGGGATAGTTTCTATAGGCGTCGTAGAACTGATCGTAGTAATATTGTGCCTCGCCGAAACTGTAGATCACGTCACCGAGATGAAAGAAGAACCGCGGACGGTCCTCCGCCGCATCGGTGAAGTCATGCAGCATCTTGTTGGTGACGTCCTCCTGCAATTCCGGCCCGCGCGTGTTCCCCGTATCGCCGACGGATTGAAACACCAGCCGCCCGGCGTCGGTCGCCTGCTTTACCGCATCCGCCCCATGGCTGCCCAGGACCTGCTCCAAGGTCAGGATCGGCTCATCGCCGCCCCGCGCCGCGGGGAACGGCAGCGGCTTGAGTTCGTTGGCCCGGCCGAGCTCGTCGAGCACTTTGTAGGCCGCCGCGTCGGACGCGTGCTTGATATGGAAGGTCGTCGGCGCCCCCACCACCTCCGGCTGGGCGAACCGAGGCTGGTCCTGCTCCTCGACCGCAACATTATCCACTTGCGCCGGTTGCGCCGCCGGAGTGACCGGGCGCGTCCGGCCGCGCGTTGCCGGATGCCCGGCATCGTTACGTCGTGTCATTGAGATTCTCCCGCTTGCAGGTGCGGAAGAGTGTAGCGAAGCCGTTGCGGGCCCGGGTGTGAAAACCTTCACAGTCATTGATAGTTCATATTTTTCCATCAACCAAAACGCCGAGACGCATCAGCCTGGCCGTCGTGCTGAAGCGTCCGGACGAGACGGTGTCGGCAACGCTACGCAAGCGGCTGCGCCGCCGGGTCGCGGGATGCGTAGATTGTTTCCGATTGATTTTCTGTAACCACATCGCTTAAATATGACTTTGGATCGATCAGAGTTCGGTTAGGCCATGCGGATTTTCATTCTTTATTCGGAACGTATCATCGCGCTATCGTCTCGCCGGAACCGGCATCCGATCGCCCGGCCGGTGGCGCGGTCATGACACATCGCCCGGCCCTCGAGCGCAAATTCCTTGCGCTGTGCCGAACCCGCGGACCGGATTGGATCGAATCCGTGCTGCGCCCTCTCCGCCTGCCAGGGGCCTGCGTCAGCGTGCGCGATATTCCAACCGAAGCGTTGCGGGCGGCCGTCCGCGTGTTCGGGCGGCCGTGGTACCAAATATCATGACGGACGCCGGCTGCCGGCTCAATCCGGCAGCGCGAGGCCCCGCGTCTCCCGCGCGAATGGAATCACCACCAGGCCGATCCCGAACGCCACCGCCGTCCAGGCAATCGGCGTTCCCAATGTGCCCATCGACGCCACCGCCCCGGCCAGCGCGAAATTCACCCCCGCCCCGATGAACCGCCCGACCGAGGTGCAGAACGCGAACGCCGTCGCCCGCGCCTCGGTGCCGAACAGTTCCGGCAACCACAGGCTGAAGATCGCGAAATTGCCGCCGAACAGGCCCAGGAAGAACAACACCGTCATGAACGACGGCAGCGCCGACCCGACGGGCAAATAGAACGCCCAGCCGAAGGCCAGCACGATCGTCGCCATCATGCCGAGGAAATATCCCGCCAGCGTCGTGCGCCGCCCGATCCGCTCGGCCAACCACGGGGCGGCGAGGCAGCCCAGGATGGTGCCGAGCGACAGCAGCGCCGTGCCGTAGGACGCCATCCGCGCCGCCTCCGGTTGAGACATGCCCGCCTGTTTCGCCAGGAACACGATCGCCGTCGGCTCATACACCGCGCCGGCCCACAGCCCGACGATCGCGATGGTCAGCAGCGCCGACATGACGATCGTCCGCCCGCGGTAGGATGGCGAGAAAATCACTGCCAGCGGGCTCTTTGCCGGCGCCGCCCGCTTCTCCCACCGCTCCGGCTCCTTCACTTTCAGCAGCGTGGCGATGGCGACCACGACCGGCGCCAGGCCGCACAGGAACATGGCGCGCCAGCCGAACGACGCGCCGATGGTGTAATTCAGCGCGGCGGCAACGAAGAAGCCGAAGTAATAGCCGGTCTGCAGGTACCCCGCGCCCATCTTGCGGCGGTCCTCCGGCCAGGCCTCGGCGACATAGGTGCCGGCCATGGCCCATTCGCCGCCGACGCCGATCCCGGCGAGGAAGCGGAACAGCGCCAGGGCCCAGACATTCGGCGCGAAGGCGGCGGCCCCGGTGAACACCGCATAGACCAGCACCGTCGCCGCCAGCGCCCGCGTCCGCCCGAACCGGTCGGAGATCGGCCCCCAGACGAACGACAGGCCCCAGCCCACCAGGAACAGCGCGAACATCAGCGATCCGACGTAGCCGATGTTAGCCGGGGTGGCCTCCATGCCGGATTTCGGAAGCAGCTCCGTCAGCGCCGGCCCCAGGACCAGGGCGTAGATGACGGAGTCCATTCCATCCAGCATCCAGCCGAACCAGGCGGCCCAGAAGCCGGCGATCTGCTGGCGGTTGAGCGGCGTAGGCGCACGCCGGATGCGCTGGGTCGTAAGCAGGCCGCCGTTGAAGCCGAAAGTCATGGTCTTTTGTTCCCTTGGACGATCCCTGCGGAGCGATTACCGGGGCAGCGGCCGGGTGTCGATCCCCACCGGACTCCGGCCTCCGGTCATCCGCCGCCGCGGCCATTCGCCGTCAGCGATCGGCGAAGAAAAGTCCCGGATAGCCGTCCGAGAACGGCCGTGAAACGGCGACCGGAACAAATGTCCGCCCCAGGCTGATCAGCCGGTAGTGATCGTTGCGATGGTAAATCGCCTTGCCGTTCGGCGAAATCGCCAGAAACGCCAGGTCCTTGATCGCCGGCTCAGTAACGTCCGAAACGGCGTCACCGGTCGCGACATCGAACAGCACCAGACGACCGGTCTTCCCGGCGGGCATGCCGATGGAGCCGACCTCCTCCACCAGCACGGCCTGGCCGCCGGGCGCGAGATGAACATTGCGAGCGGTCGTGACGGGAATGTCGTGAAGGATCGTCAAAGTCCTGCGGTCCCGATCCGCGACGGCAATCGTCAGCGCGTCGTCGCGCCCGTTGAACAGCCGCAGCAGGTCCCGAGGCCCGGAGGTCTCCAGAATCCGGTTCCGCAACGGGCCGCCACGCCCGGCAAACCCCTTCAGGTCCAGTTCGGTCCGCGGCGCCCAGTCCCGCGCCCTGACCACCGTGACCCGCCCTGCCCTCTCGATCTCAAGATGCGGCGGCGCCGGCAGGGAGTTGCCGGCGGGACGCTGCATGTCGAGCCTGAGGTCCGGGACCGAGAAGCCGAGGACACGATAATCCCGTGTGCCGTTCGGCTTCGGGTCCGCTTGCAGCGGCACCACGGTATCGAAGCGAGACGCGGCGCGGTCGTAGACTGCATGATAGCTCAGGCAGCCATCGACAACCGTCGCAACCTCCGGAATGACCCGCTGCTCGCCCGTCCGCGTCGCGAGGTCCACGCTGTCGATAGTCTTGTCGAGCACAGTGTCGAGCTTGCTGACCGTAGCATCGCAGCCGACGACGTAAAGGAACCTGTCCGAACCGGGCGGTGCCGCCGACGCACCGCAGAGCAGGGCGATCACAAAAAGGCGCAGAAACAGAGCGGGCTGGCTCAAAAGGCCGCTTCGGCTTCCACGGCCGTCACATAGTTCGGATCGCCGCGCTTGTTTTCCGGGATGTTGATGCTGTCGTAATACGCGATGCGCTCGGCAGCCGAGATCTGTTCCCACTCCGCCGAGCCTTTCTTACCGGAGGGATCGATCGTTACGACCAACTGCCCATTCTGGTCGAGCTTTACGCGATATTCGTGCAACCCGCCAGCATAGCCGTTGAAGCCGCGCAGAGTATCGCGCTGCAACTGTTCGTCAGTATAGTCGGGAAGCTCGATCGCCAATGGCCCGGCGGACCCGGTCGGCCGCCCGGCGTTATACGCTCGCACCTGAGCCTGAAATTCCGCGCTGCTGCGCACGCTGGCCGGGTGGGAGGCGGCCAGTTCCTGCTTGGACTTATACAGATCAAAGCCTGCCGCCAGATTGGCCTTCCAACTCCATACCTGATCATCGCTTGGCAGGGGCCTGGTCAACTGGCAGAGGCCGGCGCCTCCGAGTCCGTCTGCACTGAACAGCGGGCAGGACGGGCCGCGAAACTGACGCAAACTGCTTTCCAGCCGCATGAGTTTGCGAAACGCCGTAATCGCCGGGGCGGCGGCGGCGAGCGCCTCAATCGACGGATTCGTCGCAGTCACCTTCAGGTTGCCGGCGGTTGCCGAAATCGTCGTCGCACCGCTGTGGACCGTGACAGTGACCGTCAGGTCGCCGCCGCACAGCTTGCTGAACGGAAGCACGAACGTGTTGCCCGGCCCTTGGGCAGTCATGTCGGGATGCCTGAAGGTGCGCCCGGCGGAGAACGCGCAGCCTGCGCCGCTCCAGGCGAGCGTTGCCTTCCATGCGTAGACGACCGGAGGGCCGCTCGGATCCGGCGTGACGCCCGTCAGCAGCGCAGTGGCCTTGACGACCGGCATGACGCAATCTCCGGAGATGGCGAACACCGGGCCGGGCGGTTCGAACGTCAAAGAAACGGCTGGTTGGAAGGCCATGGCGGAGCGCCCAGTGCTGACACGAGCAGGTTGGCACGGTCTGGAATTTAATGTCACATTAATGCAACATGTGTCAATCACATGGCTTACGCAGCGGCGCCGATGCCGCGGGTGCAATCCGCCGTGACGGCTGCCGGCGGCAAACCGGAAGCGTATCCAAAGATTTCCATCGCTTTGCTCATGTTATATGCTAACAGCGCCTGACACGTATCGGGTCGGCCCCACTCATGAGTCGCTGCGTTGCCTTTATCACCTCTCCCCTTGCCCACCGCGCCGCGTGCCTCGCGCTGCTGACCGTCCTCGCCGCCTGCGGCGGCCGCCCGGCGCAGCATGCCGCCCGGCATGACTACAACCCGACCCGCTACTACCCGCCGCCGGGCCCGCCCTCCGACCCCTGGGGGCCCTATATCCACGAGGCTTCCGGCCGCTTCGGCGTGCCCGAACTGTGGATACGCCGCGTCATGCGCCAGGAATCCGGCGGGCAGGAGGACGTGATCTCCTGGGCGGGCGCGATGGGGCTGATGCAGGTGATGCCCGACACCTATGACGGGCTGAGATACCGCTACAGCCTCGGCGACGATCCGTTCGATCCGCACAACAACATCCTCGCCGGCACCGCCTATCTTCGGGAAATGTATGACCGTTTCGGCGCGCCGGGGTTCCTCGCCGCCTACAACGCCGGACCGAACCGCCTGGACCGCTACCTGAACTACGGCACGCCGCTGCCCGAGGAGACCGTGAACTACGTCGCCGCGATCGCGCCGCTGCTGGGGCCGGGGACGCCGATGTCGGGGCCGTTGGCCGTCTATGGCGGGACGCAATTCGCGTCGCGGGCGACCCGCGCCGGCTGCGATACCGATGCGGCCTATGATCCCTCGCACCCATGCCAGCCGATGCGTGCGGCGACGGTGCAGACGGTCGCCTATGCGGCGCCCGCGCCGAGCTACAGTTCCGCCGGCTGCGATCCGGATGCGGCGTACGATCCATCGCGCCCTTGCCAGCCGGCGCGTCCGCCAAGGGTCGAAACGGTCGCCGCACCGGTTTACAGCAGCGCCGGATGCGATCCGGACGCGGCATTCGATCCGTCGCGGCCGTGCCAGCCGGCGCGCCCGGCTTCCGTCGCGCCGGCTGTGGCGTCGCTCCCGCTTGTCGACTGCGACCCCGATGCCGCCTTCGATCCGCAGCGCCGCTGCAAGCCGCAGCCAGCACGGGCGCCGATCATCGCGGAGCCGCTGCCGCCGCCTCCGCCGGCGAGGTATGCCGCCGGCGCCAGGCCGTTGCAGGAGATGACAGCGCAGCGCGTTTCCTATGGTCCCGCCCCTTCCCCCGGCCCCCTGCCCGGCCGTTGGGCGATCCAGGTCGGCGCCTTCGCCAGCCTCTCCACCGCGGAAAGCGCGGCCGAGCAGGCGCGTTCGGCTGCACCCGACCTGCTGCGGACCGCCAAGATCGAACTGCCGGCGACATCTCCGTTCGGCAGTCAGGTCGCGTTCCGGGCGCGTCTGCTCGGACTGTCCCAGACCGCGGCGGCCGATGCCTGCGCCCGCCTGACCGGCCGGGGCATGGCTTGCATCACGGTGCCGCCGGACCGGGGCAGTTTCTGACCCCGGCGGAGGCGAGCCGGTCAACCCGCCGGCAGCACCGCCCGCGCAATCTCCTCGATCAAGGTGACCGCGCCCCGCACCCCCGACAGCCCCTTATCCAGCACCAGCCGATCGGCTATCGGGAAAGCGATCTGAACGAGTTCCACGCCAAGCGCGTCCGCGGCGCCGCGGTCCAGCGCTCGCCCGAGCACGATCTCCGCACCGCTCTGCGTGATCGCTGCCTCGATCTCGCCGGCATCCTCGTTGAACAGCACGCTTGTGTCGTAGCCTTCGGTCAGCGCAGCCAGATGCTCGCGCAGCGCCGGACGGGCCGCTTCCGGCGGACCGTCGGCGACAACGACCAGGCGCGGCAGCCAGCCCAGCGTCCCGGTCAGGAAGCCGGCCAGACCGGCGCCATGCAGGCTGCCCGCCACCAGCGCGAAGCTCCGTTGCAGGCCGTGCCGGAAATAGACGTCGGCCAGGCGGCTCAGATAATGGTCCTCGCGCCGGGTCTCGGCCGCGATGAAGGCTTCGACCGGTCCGCCCGGCAGATCCAGCCGCGCGGCCACGTCACGCAGCAGCGACCCGCTGGCCACGGCGCCCACCGGCAGCCCGCCGGTATCCAGCCAGGGCACGCCGAAATCCTGGTCCAGGGCCCGCGCCACCTGCACGCCCCGGGGCGAAACCGCCAGGGAGGTGCCGGCGCGGGTCAGGTCGCGCAGCCCGCCGATACCACCCTCCGGCCCGAACACCGGGTTGGCGCGCAGCCCGATGCCCGCCAGCAGGCGCGACCACTCGGCCAGATCGCCTTCCCAGAACGCGTCCTGGCGCGGCACAATCCCCAGCAGATTGACCAGCCCCGGATCGCGCTCGGCCGCCGGCTGCGCGAACTGAGCCAGCACGCCCTTCAGGAACAGGCCGTAGCCGTCATGCGAGCTGCCGCGAAACCCCGCTGAAGCGATCGACAGCACGGGAAATCCCTGGTCGCGCGCCTCCTTCGCCATCGCCGGCACGTCGTCGCCAATCATTTCCGTGGCACAACTGGTCAGCACGACATGCAGGACGCCATCCATGATCTTGACGGTGTTCTTGATCTGCTCGCGCAGCCGGGCGGTGGCGCCGAACACGACCTGTTTCTCGAACACGTTGCAGGCGGGAGCCGCGAGGCCGCCGAACCGGTCCGGCCCAGCCCAACCCGCGGCCGAACCATTCAGATGCGCCTGCACCGCGCACCCGGCGGTGGCGTGCAGGATCGGCACCACGCCCGGAACGGCGGTGGCGCAGTGCAGGGCGCCATGCAGCGCGCATCCAGCACCGGGGCTTTCGAGCGGGCGCGCCATCAGCGGACCTCCTGCTTGACGTGCCAGTCGGCGCTGCGGCGGAGCCATCCGGCGGCGTAGGGAGACGGCGCGGCCGATAGCCGGCGGACGAAAGCGGTGTTGCGCAACGCCAGACCGGCGCGCTCCGCCAGCCGCGCAGCGCCGCGCCAGCCGACAAGGGCGGCCGGGGTCAGTCCCACCGCCGGGATGGCCGCCGCCGCAGCCAGAGCGGCCAGTTCCGGTGTGCCGACAAACAGATCGGGTCGTTGCTTCGCCAGCAGATTGACCAGTTCGAAAGGCTGCCCGGCCGCCACGTGCAGAGTGACGCCGGGATGCGCCCGGGTGAATGCGTCGAGGGCCTCGGAATGGCTGCTGTCCACATGCCCGATGCTGAGCCCGGCTATGGTGCCCCCCAGTTCGGCGATGAGTTCGGCCGCGGCGAAGGCGGCGTCCGGCGGGAGCGCCAGATGCACGCGCGTCCCCGTCGTCATGGCGGGTGTTGGCCCGCCATCCACGCCTTGCGGTGCGGGGTGCGACAAAGCCGTGGATGGTGGGCCTTCGCCCACCATGACGGATTCGTTCGCCGGCGCCGCGCCGGGGCGCCCAACCGCCGCCGCGACGGCATCCACCCAACGCCGCGTCGCCGCCAGGCCGATGGGCACGCCGGCATGCAGCACTGGCACGCCGTGCGCCGCTTCGAGTCCGGCAGCAAACGCCAACGTCGCGTCGAGATCGATACATATGCTCAGCCGCGCCCGCGCCGCACGGGCGAATCCTTCGACATCCGCCCCCGCGGGCAGCACGTTCACCTCAAGCCCGAGATCGGCCAGCAGCGCGGCCGCCTCCCTTGCCGCCGCCGCATCGCGCGCCACGACATTGACCAGATCCTCTTGCCTCGCCCCGGCCACCGGCGGGACCAAATTAAGCAGCGCCTGGCACGCCGCATCGAAACCGGTCGCCGCGACGCGCGACTTGAACCCGTCGGTGCGGACAAGTTGCACCGGAATTCCAAGCTCGTCGGTCAGCGAAAGCACCGTATCCCGCGCATCGTCCGCATTGATCGCCACGACCGGGGTCGTCACCACGAACACCGCCCACGGTTCGTGCCGCCGCACCAGGGCCAGCACTTCGCGCTCCACCACGCCCTCGGACCCCATGATCGTGTCGCGCTGGTCCAGCCCGGTGACCGCCCAATGCGCCAGCGGGGCGGTGCCCACCAACGCGGCGGCGCAGCCGCGCGGGCCATGCACGACGATCGCGGCGCCCTTCACCCGCCCGAGCAGATCCAGCGCCGCGACCAGATCGTCCGGCGCGGCCTGCGAAAAGGTGCGTATCCGCTGCGTGGTCTCGCCCGCGGCGAACTCCGCCGCCAGCGCATCCGGCTTGTCGAGATAAGCGCTGACCGCCTGGAGCCGCCGTTCCCGCGTGATCGGCCCCGGGCGCCGCGCCACCTCAGACTCCACCGCCGGCTTCGACCAGTTGCGCGTCCTCGACGAAGATCCGGTCGCCCCATTCCTTGGCCCAGGACTTCAGCGCCGGGCCGTTCAGCGGGCGCGGCAAGGTGGTGGTCTCGTCGTCCACCACGGCGCGCGCCAGCTTGCGGTAGATGTCCGCCTGCTCGGAGTGGGGAGAGGATTCGATCACGGTGCGGCCGTACAGCTCGCCCTGCGCCACCGCCATCGAGCGCGGCACGTAGCCGACGACCCGGGTGCCAGTGCGTTCGGCGAAATCGTCCACCAGGGAGCGGGCATACGGCGCCTGCAGGTTGTTGGCGATGATGCCGCCCAGCCGCGCGCCGCCGGAGGGCGCGTATTTGCTGACCGCCTTGAACAGGTTGTTGGCGGCAAAGATCGCCATGAAGTCCGACGACGTTACCACGAAGGCCCGATCGGCGATGCCGTCGCGTATCGGCACGGCGAAGCCGCCGCAGACCACGTCGCCGAGCACGTCGTACAGCACCACGTCGGGCTGGAACTGCTCGAACACCTCCAGTTCATGCAGCAGATCGACCGCGGTGCTGATGCCGCGGCCGGCGCAGCCGACCCCCGGCACCGGGCCGCCGGATTCGATGCACAGCACGCCGCCGAAGCCGAGCGCCGAGATGTCTTCCAGCTTGACCTTGCCCTGCTCGCGCAACGTGTCGAGCACCGTGGGGAGGTCCTCGCCGCCGCGCAGGATGGTGGTCGAGTCGGCCTTCGGGTCGCAGCCGACCTGAATGACGCGGCGGCCGGCTTCGGCGAGGGCGGCGGAGATGTTGGACGTGGTGGTGGACTTGCCAATGCCGCCCTTGCCGTAGATGGCGATGTGTTTGACGCTGCGTTCGGTCACTGGACCTCCGGTGGTGCTGAAATTGCGTGGCGTTGTGGTGAGGATTTCGCGTGGCCCGGCCCCACCCCGTCCTGGCCTGCGCCCCCCGTCATGGGCCGTCCCTCCGTATGGGCCGTCCCCCCGTCATGGCCTGTGCCCCCGTCATGGACTGTGCCCCCCGTCATGGCCCGGCTTGTCCGGGCCACCTCTCGCGGCACTGTGCTGGCATAGGTGGCCCGGACAAGCCGGGCCATGACGGATGGGGGTTGGGCCATGACGGCTGTCGGACGAGACCCCGTGTCCCCTCATGCCGCCTGTTCGGCGACCCGCGTCCCGGCGGTGGCGAAGACCGGCAGGTTTTCGTCCTGGATGCGCCAGATGTCGTGCTGTAGCGTGTCGTTCGAGGCGTTGCAGTCGCACACCTGCTGCCAGGTGAACCCGGCCTTTCGCCACGCGCCGGCAATCGTATGCGCGAGGTCCAGATACCAGCCGGACTCCGGCGCGCGGTGGCCTTCCAGCTCCGATCCCGGGTTCGGGCACCAGATCGTCGCGGTGGCGACGATGCCGGCCTCGGTCATGATATGGATGCCTTCCACCGTCTTCTTCTTCGGCTCGATCCCGGCGACCATGTTGGAGCGGACATTGCCGCGGCCGAACACGCCGACGGCGTAGTTCAAAGCCTTCACCCAATGGTCCCAGCCTCCACCGCCACGCGACTTGCCGGGGCAGATCGTATCGTACATGTTCTTGTCCCACAGCTCGATATTCATCGCCGTGGTGCGGTAGCCGGCCTCCCTGAAACGGTCGAGGTGGCGCAGATCGAGCGGTGCCGCGACGACGGCGGTGCCGTTGAAGTCCTGCAGCCCGGTGTGGTCCTGGATCGCCTCCGCTACATCGAGGTAATAATCAAGCTCTCGCCGCTCCGGGATGACCCCGCCGCTGATGGTCAGGTGGTCGATGAGGCCTTCCTTATAGGCGGCGGCGGCGACTTCGCCGATTTGCCCGGCGGTCTTCCAGAAGATTCCGCGCTTCTCGCCGTAGGTGTCCTTGGTCGAGTTGATGTTGCAGAACAGGCAGTCCTCGCCCTTCTCCTTGTAGGAGCACTCGTTGCTGTAGGCGACGAACAGTGCGCGTTGGCGATACAGCACACCGACGGTGGACATATCCTGGCCGTCGGAGGTTTTTTTGCTGTACCACCCCGGTCTCGGGTGAAATTTTACCTCGCCATGCTCATGCCCGTCGCGCAACAGGATGGCGCGATTGCCGTCGGCGGTAATCACGGTGCCGGAGCGCTTGTTCCAGCGAAACCCGACGGAGAGGCCGTTCGGCAGATCGTAGCCGGAGGGCAGCTCGAAATCATGGGTGTCGAAGTCCATTTCGAACAGGCTGTGCACCTGCTCCTGCGCGATGACGCCGGGCTGGATCAGGTCGAGGGCTTCCTGCGTGATCGCAACGCCGTCGGTGATCAGTTCGGCTTTCAGCGCCAGTTCCTGCCAAAGCTGGGTCTTGATCTCGGCGACAGAACGTACCGCGGGCATCGGAGTCTCCTTGGAGCTTGGCCGGGTCACGGTCTGGCAACGGTGCCCCGGGCCGCATGGTGCGGCCGGGGGAGCATTATACGCCGATGATTGGTGGGTCAACACGACAGACGGTAGAACGTCATAATTGCCGCCCGGGCCGCGGGGTTTGGTTGGATGGACAAATACGGTGGATGGGCGTCATGGTGCGGACGTGGAACAGCGGCGCACGGATTTCTCCGCCTTCGTCATGGCCCGGCTTGCAGTCAGGGCCGGCCTGCCAGCGTCCAGGCAGCAAACGTGGCTCAAGCCACCGCTGCCGCTCGCTCCAGTTGCCGGTCCAACGTAACGAGCTCCGCGCCGAGTTGACGCGCCAGCCAAAGATAGCTCGCGTCACAAGCGGTCAGACCGATGCGCATGGCCAGATCGAGCGCGGCATCATGATCGACGGCCACCTCCTCCAGCACCAGCCGGTGCCGAAACGCAAACGCCGCCATCAACGCCGGTCCTTGTGCCGGATGGCGCCGGATCTTGATCAGACAGACATTGGCCAGTTCGAACGCGATCAGATTTGGCGCAACCAGGCGCGCGTGGCCGAGCCTGCCTGAAACGGCCTCGCCCTCCGGCTCTCCGAACAGCAGCGCGGCGAGGGCCGAGGCATCGACAACCTTAACGGCCATGCCGATCGGCACGTATAAGCGCGGCGGCCTCGCTCGGCGTAGCCAGGCCGAGGCGGCGAACATCGGCGAGTATCTCGGCAGGCGTCGCGGGGCGGTCCGGCTGCACGGCCGCTTCGATAATGGCCATCAGTTCGCCTTGCAGCGACCGATGGTTTCGCTCGGCTCGCTCACGCAGGCGTTCGACGACGTGGTCAGGCGCATTCTTAATGGACAGGTTGACGGGCATGGTTCCGAACTTGCTCCAGGATGGAGCCGGTTTTACCACAGCGATCCTCCAAATGCTCGCCATTTCAGCGGACAGCCGGGAAACCGCAGCCTACCGCGTGCTGGTCTGCGTCCCCCGATGCCCCAGCGCCCAGACATAATCCGCAACCGCGGCGACATCCGCCTCAGACAGTTGCGCCCCGCCCATCGGCGGCATCGCCCCGGTATGGTCCTTCGGCTGCGGCACCCCGCGCCGGATCGTCTGCGCGATTCCCTGCGGGCTGCCATCGCTCCAGAGATAACGGCCACTGGTCAGGTTCGCGCCGACATCCGACCCCTTGCCATCCGTCCCGTGGCACCCGGCGCAGGTTCCGCCCGCCGCTTGGCCGTGGAAAATGCGATCCCCCAGCGCGACCTGATCCGGCGAGCCTCCCGGCGGTATCGGCAAACCGGCATCGGGATGCAGTCCCTCTGGCGGCAGCGCATTGCCGGACGCAGACTGCCGGCTGGCGGCCACCCGAGCGCCGGGGGCGATGCCGATCTGCTTGCGGTCGCCCTGGAATGTCACTCGCCAGATCCGGCCGCCCGCGTCGTCGGCGATGAACAGCGCGCCATCGGGTCCGACCGCCAGACCCGTCGGCCGGTGCGCGGCACGGCCGGGCTGCTTGTCGCCCCCGGCGAAACCGTCGGCGAAGATGACGAACGGTCCGGACGCCTTGCCGTCGGCCAAGGGCTGGAACACCACGTTGTAGCCGCCCTGCGGCCCCGGCGCGCGGTTCCACGATCCGTGGAAGGCGAGGAACGCGCCGCCCTTGTAAGCCTCCGGGAACTGGCTGCCCTGGTAGATCAGCATGTCGTTCGGCGCCCAGTGCGCCGGGAAGGCGGCGACGGGAGGCTGCTTGTCGGCGCAGACACCCTGCGCATGGCCGCCATCGCCGCCGTATTCCGGCGCCAGCACAAGCTTCTTTTGGTCATAGTCGAAATAGCACTCCGGCCACCCGAAATCGGCGCCGCGCCGCAGTTCGACCAGCTCCTCGGCGGGGTTGTTCTGGCCTTGCAGCGGCTGGTACAGCTTGGGCCAGTTCTCATACAACTGGTCGCGGCCGTGCTGCGTGGCATAGATCCGTCCGGCCGAATCGAAGGAAATGCCCTCGCCGTTGCGCAAGCCGGTGGAGAAGCGATCCGCCGGGGAAAAATGCTGGTCCAACGCGTTGGCGTCATATCGCCAGGTGCCGCCGCGGGTTTCCAGCTCCGTGCAGGGATTGTTGCCGGGGACACCAGGAACCCGGTTCTGGCTCTGGCAGGCGTTGGTGGCGGAGCCGAGATCGACATACATGGCGCCGTTCGGGTCGATCGCGAACGGATGCATCGGATGGTCGCCACCGAGCGGCAGGCCGGAGACGACGGTTTCCGGCTGCCCTGTCGGGGCGATCCCGCCCTCCGGCAGCGCGTAGCGCACGATCCGGTCGTTGGTCTCGGCGTAGACATGGTCTTTGTAAACAGCGATGCCGGTGCCGCCGCCGTTCTCCTGATCATGCGACGGCCCGAAGCGCACCACCTGATCCGCCCTGCCCTCGCCCTTGGAGTCCTTTAGCGCGATGAGCATGCCGCCCGGGGGCGGGGTGTCGTTGTGGTAGTAACGGCCGCTCCAGGTGTTGGCATAGACGGTGCCGTTCGGAGCGACCGCAAGGTGGCGGACATGGCCGAGCTTGTCGGCGAACACCGTTGCGCAGAAGCCCGCGGAGACGGTGATGCCGCCGTTGTCGCCCTGGCAGGCGGGCTGCGCCTGCAAGGGCGTGCCGCTGGCGAGCAACAGGATCGTGGTCAGGGCGGTGGCCGCGGTAGCGGTTCGTATGGCGATGTTCATGGACGCCGGCTCCTCGGGCTGGGGGTGATGCGCGGTTCACCCGCGTGCCAGAGTCCGCGGGCGAGGACCGGTTGCAGGCGCGCGCGATACCGTGAGTTGGCGCCCGATGTCCGAAGCCAGGCTATGCGGACAGCAGCACATTTGCGTGACGGTAATATTTCCGCCGTGAAGCCGCTTAGTCTGTCCCCGGCATAGCGCCGATAGCGACCCGGCGCGAGCAACAAAAGGATCATCCTCATGCGTTTCACTTCGCTCGCCATGCTGTTGCTTCTGGCCCTGAGCGGGTGCCTCTCGTTCAGCAGCAGCAGCCCGCAACCGCCGGCGAGCAACACCACGATCGTCGTGCCGTCCCGCCAATAGCGCCATGCCCACCGCCGGACTTGAACCGGCACGTCCTTTCGAACTGCGGATTTTAAGTCCGCTGCGTCTACCATTCCGCCAGGCGGGCAAAGGCAGCCCCTTTTAACGTCGCACAGCCGCATCGGCCAGAGGCAAGGAACCACGGCGGCACAGCCGTGCCGGCGGGGCCATCTCAGGCCCCGGGACACGCCGGCTGCGGCGGCCGGGGCGAAAGCAGGCGATCCCGGGCAACACGGATCAGCAATTCGTCACCGGTTACCCGATACGATTACCATACATCAACCGCGGCATGGCGGTTGTTACATGCTATAAAGCCCTTTTTCATGGTTATATCCCAACGAGACTGGCCCGACACCATGGTCGGATGGCTTGCGCATCTGAAAGTTCCCGTGGCATAAATCTTTCAGGACTGGGGCATGATTGCAACAGGCCTGTTCCAGACGGCTCAAGCCAGCGACAGCAGGTAGGAGTGCGCTTATCCCGGTCCGGCAGCAACCGGCACCCGGGAACCTCCGATATAACGCACCCCGGCTGCCACGCGTTCGGCCGCCGATGTCGGCGGTTTGATCATGTCGCAACTGGAACCAACGCGACTGTCTGGTGGCAAAAGGTCATGTTATCGAAGGAGGATGCGCCGGTGGCTGTCACAACATCAAAGTCAAACGCCGAATCGCCGGGCGCCGCGGACGCCGTGTTCGCCGCCGCCGCCCAAGGGGCCGGCCAGGGACCGGAGGCCGCAGTCGGCGTGGACAAGATCCGCGACCTGCTGTTCGGCAACCAGATGCAGGACTACGACCGCCGCTTCTCCAAACTGGAGGAGCGCTTCCTGCAGCGCTTCAAGGATGTCGAGGCCGACACCGCGCGCAACCTGAGCGCCTTCGAATCGAACGCCAAGAAGCAAGTCGAATCGCTTTCAGGTCAATTGCGGGAAGAAAAAGACCAGCGCGTCGACGCCGACAAGGCAATCGAACGCACGCTGCGGGACCAGAACGAAAACCTGGAAAAGCGCCTCCGCGCCATCTCCGACCAGCTCGCCACTTTCGAGCGCGAGATCGGCGATCGCGTCACTCGCGAAGTGCAGTCATTGCGAGACGAAATCAAACGCCGGCACGACGACACCCACCAGACGATCGAGAAGATGTTCGCCGAACTCAGCAACGTCAAAACCGACCGCAATCTTCTTGCCGGCTTGTTTGTGGAAGTCGCGCGATGCCTGAGCCAGGACGTCGCCGCCAAGACCAACGGCAACGGCGCCGCCGTGCCGGCGCGGGGATGGCCGGCCGCCTGATCCACGCCCCGCGGCATGAGCACGTCCTCCGCAGATCCGCTCGAGTGGCTGCTCAGGCCGCCCTCGGGCGATAGTCGGTTCGACCGCAAAGCCCTCGCCGGGCTGCTGCTGGACATCGCGCGCAATGTCAGGCCGGAGCTTGCCGCCGCTCCCGAAACCGCGCCCGCTACCGATATCAGGCTGGAACAATTACGCACGCTGCTGATGGGCCACGAGATCGAAGTGCTGGCCCGGCTCAGTCAGGTGCTGGACGACCCCGAGCAGCTCGCCGCCGCCGTCGGCCGCATCCTGCCGACGGCCTTCGCGCAGGCAACCGGGGATGCCAGGCTCGGGCAGGTGCTGGCGCCGTCGCTGGAAAAGGCAACGCAGACCTCGATCCGCAACGACCCCCACACGCTGGTCAATATCCTCTACCCGCTGATCGTCCCGGCCATCCGCAAGTCCATCGGCGAGACGATCGACCGGACGTTCCAGTCACTTAATGAAACCCTGAAGCACAGCCTGACCTTGCGCGGCCTGGCCTGGCGCTGGGAAGCGTGGCGGACCGGGGTTTCCTTCGCCGAAGTCGTGCTGAAGCACACGCTGGTCTATCAGGTGGAGCACGTCTTCCTGATCCACCGCCACACCGGCCTGCTGATCTGCCACGTCGCCGCCGAGAATGCGGCCAGCCAGGACCCGCAGCTCGTCTCCTCGATGCTGACCGCGATCCAGGATTTCGTCCGTGATTCGTTCAGCGGCGCGGAAAACCAGGGCATCGACACGATGCGGCTGGGCGAACTCACCGTCTGGTCGGAGCCGGGACCGTTCGCCACGCTGGTCGCGGTGATCCGCGGCAAGCCGCCGGAGGAATTGCACGACATCCTGAACAGCGCGCTGTCGCGCATCCATCAGGAGCGCCATCAGGCGCTGGAAGACTTCGACGGCGACAGCACGGGCCTCGCCGATGTCGAAGCCGAACTGACCGAATGCGTGGCGTTGCGCCAGGCCCGGCCGCAAAAGGCACGGTTCGGCTTCCCCTGGCTGGCTCTGCCGGCAGCGGTGGCGGTTCTGCTGTTCTTCAGCGCCTGGGCTGCCAGAAGCTGGCAGGACAACCGGCGATGGGACCACTACCTGGCGCAGCTTCGCGCCCTGCCCGGCATCGTCGTCACGGAAACGGGGCGCCGCGACGGCAAGTTCACCGTCAACGGCCTGCGCGATCCGCTCGCGACGGACCCGCAACAGGCGCTCGGCGTCATGGAGATCAGCCCGGCCAACGTCATCTCCCGCTGGGCGCCGTATCAGGCGCTTGACCCGCCCATCGTGCTGAAACGGCTGGAGGCGATGCTCGATCCGCCGCCGGACGTCCGGCTGAGCATCGATGGCGACCGCATCAAGGCCGAAGGCTCCGCGCCGGCGGCTTGGCTTGACCGCGCCCGCGCCGGGGCCCGGATGCTGCCTTCCGGCGCCCCCATCCTCGACCTCACCGGCGTCCGCAACGTCGACGCCCCGGTCGATGCGCGGTGGCAGGACTATGTGGCGAGGCTGCGGGCGCAGCCGGGCATCGTAATCACCGAGACCGGCCAGCGCAACGGCAAGTTCCTGATCGCCGGCTTGCGCGATCCGCTCGCCCTCGACCCGAACGTGGCGCTAACCGAGGCGGGGATCGATCCGGCGCACGTCATCGCCCGCTGGGCGCCATACGAGGCGCTCGATCCGCAGATCGTCGTGCGGCGGCTCCAGGCGACGCTGACCCCGCCGCCGACGGTGCGGTTCGTGGTGGAGGGCGACCGCATCGTCGCGCAAGGTTCTGCTCCGTCGCTGTGGCTGGAGCGCGCCCACATGGCCGCCCGCATCCTCCCGTCCGGCGCGCCGGTGTTCGATCTGGCCGCGGTGAAGACCGTCAGCGACGGCGCCATCGGCAAGCTGCGCGACGACATCCAGGCGCGCACCATCCGCTTCGACAATAACGAACCGCTGCCGGCGCCCGGGCAGGACGCGCTGCTGGATCAGTTGGCGGACGACCTGAAGGCGCTCGAGACCCTGGCGCCGCCCCTGCACGTCGTGGCGCGGGTGATGCTGACCGGCCATTCCGACGCGCTTGGCAAGGGCACCTTCAACCTGTCGCTCAGCCTGGCGCGGGCCGAGGCGGTCCGCGCGCTGCTGCGCAAGCGCGGCGTCGATCCGGATCTGCTTCAGGTGCGCGGCGCCGGCGACCTGGAGCCGGTCCTGGCCCAGGACACCGAAGCCGCGCGGTCAGCCAATCGCCGGGTCTCCTTCACCGTCGAACTGGAAGAACAGCTATGACCGCGATGCTGCAAAAGAAGATCTGCATGCTCGGCGCTTTTTCGGTGGGCAAGACCAGCCTGGTCAGGCGCTACGTCTCCAGCGTGTTCTCCGACACTTATCTGACGACCGTCGGTGTCAAGATCGACAAAAAGACGGTCGATCTGGATGGCAGGACGGTAAACCTGATCCTGTGGGACCTGGCCGGTGAGGACGACGTCAACGCGCTGCGGCTGAGCTACCTGCGCGGCGCGGCCGGCTACGTGCTGGTGGCCGACGGGACGCGCCCGGCGACGCTGGACGTTGCGTTGTCGCTGCGGGGCCGCGTCGAGGCCGATTATGGCCCCCTGCCCTTCGTGCTGCTGCTGAACAAGAACGACCTGCCGGATCAGTGGACGATCACCGAAGGCGACATGGACGGCTTGCGGAATGCCGGCTGGTGGGTGCGGTCGAGCAGCGCCCGCACCGGAGAGGGCGTGGAAGACGCCTTCATGGATCTGGCCGTCCGCACCGTCCGTTGACCGCGCGCGCCCTCCCCGGGAGCGTTGCCCATCGCCTCAGCGCTCTGATGGTCGGGGAACGGGCGGTGGCGTGGTTGCAGATCGACACTGATCTGATCCTGACCGGCGCCGGCGGCCGGCTCGATCGGTACGGGCTGGCGGAGCTGCGGGCGGGCGAGCCCGTGCTGGACCAGGCTTACTTTCTTGAAGGGCTGCTGCCGCTGGAGGAGACGCCGTATTTCGTTCCATCGGTGGAAATGGCCGGAGACGTTTCGGCCGATCTGCATTTTCATATCGATGGAGGAGGTGTTTGGCTGTTGCTGCTGGACGTCACGGCCGAGCGCGACGCGACGCGACGCATCCAGCAGAAAGCCTACGACATGACGCTGCTGCAGGAAAAGGAGGTGCTGCTCAACCGGCGGCTGGAGGCGGTCAACGCGGCGCTGCGCGAAACCCAGCGGGAACTGGAAGCCTCGCGCGATCTGGCGCGGCGGGAATTGGAACGCAAGCACCTGGAACTCGCCGAGGCGCGCACCTTGCAGCTTGCGCTGGCCCCGCCGCCCTTCCGGGGCGTTGTCGGAACCCGCGCCGTGGCGGTGGATGTGATCCTGGAGCCGGCCAAGGAAGTCGGCGGCGACCTCGTGGACCATTTCCTCATCGACAACGACCTGCTGGTGTTTCTGCTGGGAGACGTATCCGACAAAGGCGCCGGGGCTGCCCTGATGATGGCGAGGACTCATGCGCTGTTCCGGGGGCTTATCAACCGTCCGGATGCGCCGTCGCTGTTCCGCGCGCCGGAGAACGCGGTGCGCCTGGTGAACCGGACGCTGTCGGCCAGCAATGCGAGCTGCATGTTCGTCACGCTGCTGATCGCCGCGTTCGACGGGGCTGCGAAACGGCTGACCTACACGCGGGCGGGCCACGTGCCGCCATTCCTCCGCCGGTTCGATGGCGCGGTCGAACGGCTTGGCGCGGCCGGCGGCCTGCCGCTCGGCCTGAGCGAGGACGCCGTCTACCGATCCGAGTCGGTGGTCCTGCGGCCGGGAGACGAAGTCCTCACCGTCACCGATGGCATCACCGAAGCCATGGACTCGTCTCAGGCCCAGTTCGGCGAAGACCGTGTGGGTGAGCTGATGGGCGGCGGCTTGCAGCGTCTGCTGAAAGACGTAAAGGCGTTCGAAGCTGGGGGGGTGCAGTCCGACGACATCGCGGCGGTCCTGCTGAGGATCGAAAACACCTAGGCCCGCGCTCAAACTGCATCCAAAATGCGGTTCGGCTGGCCGGCGGTTCGCCCCGCCGGGACGGCAACGAAAACGACACGGTGAGGGAGCGATTTCGTCTTTCTGCGGGTATCTGTCTGCAATAGGAATCTAAGCCGAAACCATGGGCCGTGATTCTCCTGGACACTCCCCGTAAACGAAAACCAAGCTGAACAGACCTGAATAGCAACATTACGACGACGCGGTCAAATAGTGATCGCGGGTTCGTGATCTTTCAGTTGCGGCCTCACGAATACGAGAGGTAGAAAGGGGTGTTCCCTTCCAGACCTCGGGCTGCGGGAGGGTCCGCCTCTCGCAGCCATCTTTTGGATCGGGAAACCGGGATTGCTCTAACGGTGTGGTGCCCCTATGCGCAATATAGCCTCGACACGACTTGCCTCGCGGGCTGAAAGAACCGGAACAGGCAGCTATGTTACCGCACTTATGCTTGTCATCTCACTTCTAGCAATATGGGCGGGATTATGCGCGATCTGACCAAATGCGGCGGGAGTGCCGCCATGCACCGTTTGCCGAAGGGCATCGCCTTCGAAATAGCGGATCTGGTCTTAGCCCAAAGCTGGGCTGCCGGCTCGGGATTCCGGATGGCGATTCGCCTCGACCACGGCGCGGAGGACGAGGAATACGACGAAGTTATCGAACTCCATACGGGAAGGAGTTCGGCGTCGCGCCTGATCATGTGGCGTCACCTGACGGGTGTTTTCGTCCAGCCGTTGCTGGGCAGAAAGCAGCGTTTCGGTTCCGTGGCCGAGGCGCTTGACAGTCTGCTTCCGAAACAGCGCCCTGTGCTGAGCGACATATTGGCGCCGGCCTGGCCGGTTGATTGATGGACGGAACGTAGAGGTTCGCGCCGGCTTGTTCCGATCGTGATTTGTCCATGCTGCGATCTGCGTTTCTCCCCTGGAGATTGTGTCCGATGTTCAGCCTGTTCGCGTTTCAGCTTGCGCTAACCGACTTTTGGGTGCGGGCTTTCGCCGGGTTTGAAGCTTTCTGCCCGGCCGGATATGGCCCCTCCCGGGCCGAACAGAAAGCTGCCGCGGAGGCCATGCGGGAGCTCGAACAGATCGTCCGGACGCATTCCTCCGCCCGCCGCCAGCAAGCGGATCACGATTGATCGGCCGGCTTGGGCCGCTGTCAGGCGAGGCCCAAGCACTGCCGCTTTACGGGGCAAGGTTTGCGAAACCGTTATGGCCCCGCCCCGGCTCGTCCGGGCCACCTGTCGCGGCACCAACCGGCATAGGTGGCCCGGACAAGCTGAACCATGACGTGAATGACGGCCTCGCCCACTGCGTCACCGGCCGCAGCGCCAGCAGTCGCTGGCCCAATCGGGCGCTGAAAAGCTCGGCGCCCTCCGGGTTCAGGTGGCAGAATTGGTCGCCAAAGAAACGGTCAGGCCAGTGCGGCATGATCTCCGGGTCCACGCGGAAACGCGGATGCTGCCGTTCGAAGTCCGCCAGATAGGCGGCGAACTGTTCGATGACCGCCGGGTCGACCTGCTGCCAGGTCGAATCGTTGACCGGCATCGGGACGAAGCGGGCGTCGATCCCGTGCCCGTCGAGCAGGGCGAGCACTCTGGCAAAGTAATGGTCCAATACCGGCAGCGGCCGGAACCCGTCCAGGTGGCCCTCGACGGCGACCACGTCGGACCCCTGCCCCATCCCGAAATAGTATTGGCCCCTCGAGTCCAAGGCATCCCGAAGGCGTACCTGGTTGCCGGGCCAGCGCAGGAAGATGCCGCCATGCGCCAGGCTGGAAAAATAAAATTCCGGGAACCTGAGCTGGTACAGCCGGTCGCGCAGCGCCGAAGGCAAGCCGTCCGCCGGGCGCGCGTCGTAGAGCGACAGGTCGCTCAGGCTGAGCGACACTTCGCGCAGGGTGGCAACATCCGTCGCGGACAGGAAGCCGAACCGGACGCTGCGGTCCCAGACCATGTCCGGGCGTACGAAGTGCCCCGGGTCGAACGACAGGATCGCCAACCGGGGCGGCGACGGGCAGGCCAGTGCGCGCCGCAGGGCTGCATAGGCCTCGATCGCCTCGCCGCCGCCGACGGCGAGGTTGGTGGCTTTGAACGGCAGCCGGCCGGGCAGAATGCCGGCGGCGGCGCGGGAATCCCCCAGGATGATCGCGTCGCCGAGGTCGCAGCGGTCCAGCATCACCTGCTTGGCGCGCCAGGAGGCATACTCAGGCTCCATGAACGCCATCGGCGCCGCCGCGACCCATGCCCAGACCAGCCCGAAGCTGACCGTGGCGGACAGCAGCAAAAGCCGGAGATACGCCATCAGAAGCGGAAATACAGGAATTCGCCGGTGCCTCCGGCGGCGAGCAGGCCGGTTGTCGCGGCGCACCCCATGGCGACAGCCCAGCGCGGCGAGGGCCTCCAGGCCAGGCGGCCGGGCGCGCCGCCCTGCATGATCTGCCGTGTCGATGGCGCCACCCAGACGATCGCGTATAGCATTGCCAACCAGCAGACATCGCCGAGCACGTGAACGTCGGCCGGGGCGAACGCGACGCCATGCCAGCCGGCCATGCCGGCCAGAACCGATCCTGCGCCGGACAGGCTGTCGGCGCGGAAAAACACCGAGGCCAGCAGCACGCACAGATACGTGAACCCAACGCCGAACCGGCGCGGCACGGCCGGCATCCGATGCAGCCGCCAGAGGTGGTTGACCAGCAGGAACACCGTGTGCAGCGCCCCGAACACCAGGAAGGTCCACGCCGCGCCATGCCACAGTGCCACCAGCGCCATGGTCACGCCGATGGGCACCGCGATCATGCAGGCAAATCCGGCGGCGGTCTGCTGCGCCGCGGCACCGATGGGCAGGGCATGATCGCGCCGCCAGCGCAGCACCGCCAGTGTCAGCGGCGCATGGACGTGCGTCATCAGGAACCGGGTCAGCGACATGTGCCAGCGCTGCCAGTATTCGATAGCGGACGATGCCCGGTACGGCTGGTCGAAATTATCCGGGTATCGCAGCCCGAACATCAAGGCGAGACCGACCGCCATGTCCGAATAGCCGGAAAAGTCGAAATAAAGCTGCAGCGAATAAGAGCATGCCGTCTGCCAGGCCGCAAACAGGGTCAGATCATCGGGCGCATTGAAGCCACCCGCCACCACGCCCGCGAGGGGATCGGCCAGAACCGTCTTCTTCAGCAGCCCGATGATGAAGAAACCCAGCCCGGCGGCGAGATCCTCGGCATCGAGCCGCCAGCTTCGGCCGCCGCCATACTGTGGCAGCATATCATGCGGGTTCAGGATCGGCCCCGCCGTCAGGCCCGGGAAAAACCCCGCGAACAGCGCATAATCCGCGGCCGCCGGGGGCTTCGTATCGCCGCCGGAGTGATAGAGCAGGCAGCCGATCTGGGTGAAGGTGAAGAAGCTGAGGCCGAGCGGGGTGACCAGGTCCGGCGTCAGATACTTGAACCAGCCGAGCACCGCCAGGTTGGCGATCACCCCGAAGGCCGCCCACCGTCCGGCGAACGGCGACAGGTGCATGCGTTGCAGGAGGCAGAAATTGCCTCCCACCGACACCAGCAGCAGCGGCAGGAATTCGGCAGCGGCAAAACCGTAGAACAGCAGCGATATGGCGATCAGCCAGCCCTTCGCCGCGGCGTCGCCCAAGCGGCCGGCGATGGCGAAACCGCACAGGGCCAGCGGCAGGAAACCCAGCAGGAAGGGCAGCCCGCTGAACGACACCGCCGTCAGGCCGTGGCGAGCGCCTGCTTGGCCTCGATCATTTGGGACAGATCGCCGATGGTCGCCAGCCGATCGATTTCGGGCAGCTCGAACTGGAGGTCGAAGTGGCACTCGACCTCGACGACGACGCTGACGAGATCCATCGAGTCCCAGCCCAGAAGGTCGTCGAACCGGGTTTCGGGCGCGACCTCGATATCGCCGTCATGCAGATGATCGCGGATGATGGACCTGATTACGGGCAGATAAGCACCCACGCGCCGCTCCTTCGGTTGGCTTCACGCAGTAATTGTACACGCGAAACACTACCGAAAGGTTAACAACTCCGGCATCAGGCGTGGCCGGCAACGTCCGACAGCAGCAGCGGATCGATATGCAGCTTGGCCAGCGCGCGGCGCCATTTAGTATCGTGGTCGCCGTCGAACAGCAGGGTCTCATCCGCCGGGACCGACAGCCAGGCGTTCTGCTGGAACTCCTGGTCGAGCTGGCCGGGACCCCAGCCGGCATAGCCGAGTGCCAGGACGCATTCGCGCGGGCCGCCGCCCTCGGCGATCACTTTCAGCACATCCAGGCTGGCGGTGAGCGCCATGCTGTCGTCGACCCGCAGGCTGCCCTCCCCGGTCCAGTCGCTGGTATGCAGCACGAAGCCGCGGGCGTTCTCCACCGGGCCGCCGGCGCATAGTTTGATCTGGCGCACCGGAGGCAGCGGCGCGACGTTCAACTGCTTCAGCAGATCGTCGAAGGTCGGCTTGACGATCGGGCGGTTGAGCACCAGGCCCATGGCCCCTTCCGGAGTATGGGCGCACATATAGATGACGCTCTGGGCAAAGCGCGGGTCGGCCATCGCCGGCATGGCGATCAGCAGTTGGCCGGTGAGGAAGTTGTCCGGCGACGGGGCATCGGGTTTGGGTCGAGAGGTGGCCATGCGGGAAATCTGGTCCACTCTCCGTTTCGGTGCAAGCCGTTCCGTGCCGTCTGGCGATGGTTTGTAGGGTTCGGCGGTCGTTGCGCCCTCCGCCATCGGCACGGCGGGGGAAGATCTGCCGTGGCGAGATCGGCCAAGGCTGGCGGCTGCTTCAAAAAGGCGTGTCGGCCCGCTCCCGGCGCCACCCCAGCGCATCGATCGGAAGATCCAGTGCCGTCAGGATTTCGTTGATGATGTCCTGGAGCTGCTCAATTGCGATGATGTCGGGAAGATAGATCGTGGTCTCATCTGACGGCGTTCCCTCATGACGCATGAGGGCGAAGGGCAGGTCGTCGATCGTCAATTCAGCAACCTGATAGACGTTCAGGTCGTCCAAACCGGTTTCGAACCTTATTCCCTGTTCGGAGAAGAACGCAGGCGGCCGCTTGATGATAGCCTGCGGGACGAACTCATATTTCTCGCGGGTTTCAGGATCCATTTCGGCGATCATGGCACCACCTTAAGGATATTGGCCGGGATGCATACTAACCCCGGGCCGCTGTCAATCACTCCCGGACTGCCCTGATACCACTTCACCATCGAGGGAGTCGATGTACCCGGGGTGGGCGCAATCGGGGTCGAGAATTCGATGCCGCTATCGGACGGCAGCAAAGGGCCCCGGTAAGCCTTGATCGACGGGATGTGCGAACCCCAAGCGGCTCTGCCGCAAACCTTCATCGTTGCCACCTGAATTCGGTCGTCATTGGCGGATTGCGTCGGACTTCTTACCCTATGGTAAACCGTGCCCGCCTGGCTGTTTCCCTCGAGAGACATTAATGGCGCCGGTCCAGCATTGCCTCGAAGGCCGACCGGATCGCCCGGACCGCGGGATTGCGGTATACGAAGCAGGGATCCCTCTCCGGATGCACCAGCATCGTCGCATTCGCCTCGAACACGACCAGCCTGCCATCCGATAGAAGCCCGAAATCGATCCCGGCATAGTCCAGTCCGAGCCGTTCCCCGATCGCCCCAAGCGCCGTCATCGCGCCCGAGCCGATCGCCGCGGTCGGATCGGTCAGGAACCGGCGTTCCTCATCCCGCCGATCGGCGTCCTGGTCCATGCCGGAGGTCCAGTAGTGCACCAGCCAGTGCCGCGAAATCGCGAGGTGATAGGGATACGGCCGCCCCTCGACGAAGATGACCCGGTATTTGCGGTACCAGCCGTCCGGAGAAACATAATCGACGAACTGCGTGACGTAGCACGGCCCGGTCAGCGGACGCGCCAAACCCTCCGCATCATCGTGCCGCTGCAGCCCCTCTCCGCCATGCGAGCCAATTGGCCGCAGCAGGATCGGACCCGCGAAGCCCGGTCGATCGCCTCCCTCGTGGCGGGTTACCGGGGGAACGATAATCCCGGCGATACCGGCCAACAGGCGAGGCAGGTCGCAGCGCCGGGTCAACGCCACCCTGGCAGGAGGGTTCAGCACGCGCCGCCCGTTCAGGAACCGCTCGACCGGTGACGGTAGCTCCGGCGCCAGATCGGCATCGCCGATGGCGTTGAACACCAGATCCGCCTGCGCCAGTACCGGGTCGGGCTCGCCGGTCGCAAATTCGACGTACCAGCGGATCACAGTGGTCGTCGCGCGCGGGATCAGGTCTCCCAACGGCACGTTGGCGGCTTCGGCGGCGGCGAGCACCAGCACCGTCCGCTCCGGCCGCGGCGCCCGCTCGATGAACACCTGCCGCCGCCGATAGGCCGCGTCCCGGTGCAACCGCGCCGCTTCCGGGTCGGACCTGGCCAGAATGCCGGACAGGTTCTGATGCGCCGCAACCAACCCGGGGTCCAGCGCCAGCGCAGCGCGGCACGGCGCCTCCGCCTCCGCCGGACGGTCCAGCCTGATCAGCACGGAGCCGAGGCTGACCAAGGCTTCCTTGCTGCCCGGCGCCAACGCCACCGCCTGCCGCAGAACGCGCTCGGCATCGCCGAGGCGGGCGATTTCGGCGTAGGTGTTACCGAGGTTGACAAGAACCATGGCCCGCCCGGGCGCCAGCTCCGCCGCGCGTTCGAAGTCCTCGGCCGCCTCGTCGTAACGGCACAGCGCCTTCAAGGCGGTGGCGCGCACGACCCGGGCATGAACCAGCGCCGGATCAATCGCCAGCGCCGCTGAGGCCTCCGCCACGGCCGCGTCGAAATCCCCGTCCGAGAGCAATGCCCCGGCCAGATCGGCCTGGACCGGCGCGAGGTGCGGATCGCGTTGCAGAAGCGAGCGGTAGAAATCAACCACCGTCATGACGTGCCGGTATCCGATAAAGTGCCCGACCGGCCCGGGACCGCCCGGCGCCTGGAGCGGCCCGAGGGTCCCGCCGCCTCGTCATCCCGACGCAAGGCGGGACCCACGCCTGTGCGTGCATGAAGGACGGCGTGGGTCGCTGGCATGCGCCCGCCATGACGGCAATGAGGCCCCCGCGCCGATGGGCCAATGCTTGCGCAGGTCGCTGTTGCAGGCTCAACAGATTGTTCCGGTCCGGCATGATGGCGCCGGACTTTGGACGAAAACCTTTAAGGAAGTGCTAACGGAGGCAGGATGGGATCCTCCCCGAACGGCCGGTTGATGATCGACAACGCGTCGCCCGCGGCGAACAGCCGGTTGCGGCGGTAGCCGGTCCGTTCGTGCAGGATGCCTGCCTCCATCAGCTGCTGCACCGCCTGCCCCGCCTGAGCCGCACTGACCTCCAGCAGCGCCACCAGCCGGCGCGTGGTCACGACCGGATAATGCGGCAGGAAATCCAGCGCCCGCAGCGCGGCGGAGCCGGACCGGAACTTCCGCCGCGACAGCCAGATCGCCCGAAGGTCGTGCAGCGCCCGCCGGGTCGCGAGCAGTTCGGCAACCGATCCGGTCACGGCATCCGAGATAAAGCCAATGATTTCGTGCCACAGCAGCCGCTGCTGCGCCGCCTTCAACGCGGCATCATAGGCGGACCGGTGCGCCTCTATATAAGGTGACAGGAACAGCGGCGCGTGGCCCTGCGCCGCCATCAGCAACGGCAGCAGCAGCCGGCCGACGCGGCCGTTGCCGTCGGCGAAGGGATGCACCGCCTCGAAATGCGCATGCGCGACGGCCATGCGGATGATCACGTGCGGTGGCCAGGTTTCGTCCGCGTCGCCGCGCATATAGGCGATCGTGTCGGCGAGGCAGCGCCCGATGTCCTCGGGCGGAGTCGGGTTGTAGGTCGAGTAGGCGATGTCGCGACCGCCGATCCAGACAACGCCGGTGCGGGGTTCGCCCGGTGTGCCGGGGTAGCCGGTCTCGCTTTTCATCACCGCGCGGTGAAGCCCGCTGATCAGCCCCGCGGTGAAGACCGACGGCCCCAGCGAAGTGGCCTGCGGCACGGCGCCATCCAGGCAAAGGGCGTAGTCCTTCACCTGGCGCGCGGCTTCCCGTGCTTGCGTGTCGCCGGTCTCCTCGGCCGCCAGCAGTTCGTCGAGCGTGCTGTTTGTGCCTTCGATCGCCGAACTGCTGACCGCCTCCCGCCGCACGAGGATGCGGCTGACCAGCCATGGGTCGCCCAATTCGGATGTCAGGGTTTCCAACCGGGCCAAAGCCGCCGACGCCGCCTGAATTTCGCCCATGACAGGCGTGATGGAGGGTGATGCCGCCGGCGGGGGCAGCGGGACCACGCCATAGTGGTTGGCGAACGGCGGCGGCAGGCGCTTCAAAGCTTGTCGGACCTGATGGCAGAGATCGGAGCGATCCACGATAACCCTTCGTATGAGTGTGACCGGAGGGTTATAATAAGGCTTTTAGGTAAAAGCCATCATTTGGATGAGTTTTGATATCCTTGTTCAGGGTTATCCTTTGTTCAGCACCTCGGCGGCAGCCTGAACGCAGCGCTCGAACACCGACAGGTCGTGCCAGCGGTCGGCGTCTTCGCGGATCAGGCTTCCGCCGGAGCCGCTGATGCCGCCCTCGATCATCAGGTTGTCGAAGAGGCCGAACTGCTCGACAAGCAGTCCGTCGGGGTCCCGCCATGATCCGTCCGGCCCCTGCCGCCCGCCGCCGATAGCCGCCAGCGTGCGGTCGAGGAACGGCGCCGCCACGGTGGCATAGCCGAAGATCTTCAGGCCGATGCCGCGGGCAAAGCCGATCTCGTAGATTGTGCCTGCATCGGCGGAGGGGCCTCGGAAGGGTGTAAGGTTGGCGAGGATCGCGGCGCAGCTTCGGATATGCGCCTCGTTGCAGAGAGCGATGCGGCGCCACGCGGGAAGATCGGACCACTCCGCAGGCTGATCGGGCAGTTCGTCGAGGGGGGAGACGCCGGTGAGACGGAACCCGGCGCAGATGGCTTTCTTGCGCGCGAACCAGTCAGCGGCGTTTTGCAGGAAGACGTCGGGGCCGGCGAGGTAGACCTTGGTCATGGATGGCGATGCGGGGATCGACAGGCGGGCGGCACGGCCATTGCCGCCGTGTCATGGCCGGACTTGGTCCGGCCATCTCCACGACTTGCCGTGCTGGATGACCCACAGTCGTGGATGGCCGGGACAAGCCGGGCCATGACACAAGACCGGATGATCCCGGCCATGACACAAAACACCTGCATTTCATGCCCGCAGGCGCCGCGGTCAGCCCTCCAGCGCCGCCACCCCCGGCAGGGTCTTGCCCTCCAGCCACTCCAGGAACGCGCCGCCAGCCGACGACACGTAGCTGAGCTGGTCGATCACCCCGGCGTGCCGCAGCGCCGACACCGTGTCGCCGCCGCCGGCCACGCTGCGCAGGCCGTGGTTCTGCGTCGCCTCGGCAACCGCATGCGCCAGCGCCACGGTGGAGGCGTCGAACGGCGGAGTCTCGAACGCGCCAAGCGGGCCGTTCCACACCAGCGTCTTGATCGACGGCAGTTGCGCGATCAGCGCCGCGACCGACTTCGGACCAACATCCAGGATCATCGTATCCGCCGGCACCGCATCGACGGACACCGTCTCCGCCGGCGGGTTCGGCTTGAACTCCCGGGAGACCACGCCATCCACGGGCAATACGATCCGGCAGCCGGCCGCCTTGGCCTTGCCGACGATCTCCAGCGCGGTTGCGTGCATGTCGGCTTCCTGCAGCGACTTGCCGACGGACTTGCCCTCGGCCGCCAGGAAGGTGTTGGCCATGGCGCCGCCGATGACCAGGAAGTCCACCTTGGTCACCAGGTTGCCCAGCAGCTCCAGCTTGGTGGAGACCTTCGATCCGCCGACGATCGCCAGCACGGGACGGACCGGATTGCCGAGCGCGGCATCCAGCGCCTCGAGTTCCTTCTGCATCAGCCGCCCGGCATAGGACGGCAGGAAATGCGCCACACCCTCGGTGCTGGCATGCGCGCGGTGCGCCGCGGAGAACGCGTCGTTGACGAAGATGTCGGCCAGCTTGGCCAGGTCTTCGGAGAACTGACGGTCGTTCTTTTCGTCGCCGGCGTGGAAGCGGGTGTTTTCCAGCACAAGCACCTGCCCGGGCTCCAGCAGTTCCACCGCCTGCTCGGCGGCCGGGCCGGTGCAATCCTCGACGAAGCGGACGCGCTGGCCCAGCACTTCGCCCAGTGCGGCGGCCATCGGGGCGAGCGACATTTCCGGCACGCGTTTGCCCTTGGGGCGATCGAAATGACTGGCGACGATGACCCTGGCGCCCTTTCCGGCGAGTTCCCGGATGGTGGGCGACAGCCGCTCGATGCGGGTCAGATCGGAAATCTTGCCGTCGCGCACCGGGACGTTGAGATCGGCGCGGACGAGGACGCGCTTGCCGGCGACGTCAACGGTGTCGAGAGTGCGGAATGACATTATTATTGGTCCCCCATGAAAAGATGGGGCGTCTTACAGGGTTTCGGTCGCGGGCGCCATATGGTGAGATGGCTCGGAGCAGCGCAGAAAAGCCCGAATTTCCTTACTGTCCCGTGCCGCCGCCAGCGCCCTGTGGTAAAGCTCGCGGATGGCCGACCACGACTCCGTCTACCACAAGCTGTTCGGCCATCCCGGGATGGTCGCGCAGCTTCTGCGCGACTTCGTTGCCCAACCCTTGCTTGACGGCCTCGATCTCGACGGCATGGAGCGTTTGAACGCCAAGTTCCACTCCGACACGGGCGAGCGGCGCGAAGGGGACATGATCTGGCGCATCCCGCGGCGCGGCGGCGGCGGCGGCGACACCTACCTCATGCTGCTGCTGGAGTTTCAGTCCACGCCCGACCGCTGGATGGCGCTGCGTGCGCTGGTCTATGCCGGTCTCCTGTGGCAGCATCTGGTGCGGGAAAAGCATTTGCCGCCGGACGGAAAGCTGCCGCCGGTCTTGCCGGTGATCCTGTATAACGGCGACCCGCGCTGGGCGATGCCGCTGGCTCTGCATGAGCTTGTCGGCCTGCCCCAAGACACGCCGTTGTGGCGATACCAGCCGCAAATACGCTACCATGTCGTGGACGAAGGTGCATTTAGCGACGATGATCTGGCGGCGCGCGATACACTCGCGGCGCTGCTGTTTCGGTTGGAGGCTTCGCCCGACCCGGAGCGGGTTGTCATCCTGGCCGATGCTGTGCTGGCGTGGTTCGGGCAACATCCGGGGTTTGACGGGCTGAGGCCGTTGCTTGCCGAGTTGCTGGGCGGCCTGGTGGGGCCGCTTGCCCCGGGGGTTCGGGTGCCGGAGGAACTGTGGAGGTACGGAACATGCTGGCGACACGGGCTGAGGACTGGAAGCGGCAGTGGCTGCAAGAGGGCCGTCTGGCGGGCCGTGTGGAGGGGCGTGTGGAGGGGCGCGTAGAAGGCGAGGCGGCTTTGCTGCTGCGGCAGTTGGAACGCCGGTTCGGCGCACTGCCACCCGGGGTCCGAGATCGCGTCGCCGCCGCCGACACTGCTGCGCTGGAAACGTGGGGCCTCCGCGTGCTGGACGCCGGGAGCCTTGACGACGTGCTGCGGTGATCCGTTCATCCGATAATACGACAGACGCACATGGTCGGTGTGAGCTCGGCAAGGGTCATCACTATGCCGTTCCGGAGAGTTTCGCCAATGACGTCCCTCTGGATGCCGCCTGTCCTTTTGGCCAGAGGACCGGATAGCCGGAGGACGGGGCTGCGGCACCCGTCAGGGCACCGCGGCGCTCACTCCTTCGCTTACAGAGTTCCCAGCAGCGCCGCCGTGTCCGACATCCGGTTGGAGAAACCCCACTCGTTGTCGTACCAAGCCAGCACCCGGGCCAGCTCACCGTCCACCACAGTCGTCTGCGTCGCATCGAACGTCGATGACGCCGGGTTGTGGTTGAAGTCGATGCTGACCAGCGGCGCGGTGTTGTAGTCCAGAATCCCCGCCAGCTCGCCCTTGGAGGCATCCAGCATCGCCGCGTTGATCTCGTCCTTCGTCGCCTTCGTCTTCAGGTTCACGTCCAGCGACACCAGCGACACGTTCGGCGTCTGCACCCGGATCGCCGTGCCGTCCAGCTTGCCCTTCAGCTCCGGCAGCACCAGGCCGACGGCCTTCGCCGCACCGGTCGAGGTCGGGATGATCGACACCGCCGCGGCACGCGCCCGGCGCAGATCCTTGTGCAGCGTATCGACCGTGTTCTGGTCGCCGGTATAGGCGTGGATCGTCACCATATAGCCGCGCAGGATGCCGAACCGCTCATGCAGCACCTTTGCCACCGGCGCCAGGCAGTTCGTCGTGCAGGACGCGTTGGAGACGATGATCGAGTCCTTGGTCAGCGTCTTCTGGTTGACGCCATAGACGATCGTCGCATCCACCTCCTCGCCGGGGGCGGAGATCAGCACCTTGCGCGCGCCGGCCGTCAGCAGCGCCGAAGCCTTCGTCCGGCTGGTGAACAGCCCGGTGCATTCCAGCGCCACATCGACGCCCTGGTAAGGCACCTTGGTCGGGTCCCGCTCCGCCGTGACCTTGATCGGCCCGTAGACCCTGCCGTTGTGGCGGACGGTAATGCTGTCGCCGGACACCTCGACCTGGCCCGGGAACCGGCCGTGCACGCTGTCATAGGCGAACAGATGCGCGTTCGCCTCGACGCTGCCGAGGTCGTTGATGGCGACGGGCACCACATCGGTCCGGCCGCTTTCGACGATGGCGCGCAGCACCAGCCGCCCGATGCGCCCAAACCCGTTGATCGCAACTTTCACTGCCATGTCACGCTTCCTTATCCTGAGATTTCCTGGTCAAAGCATCGCGCGCCTTAATGCGTGAGTCGTTGAGCGAGATCAACGGTGCCCGGGCACAAAATCGTCGCGAAAACGCTGTTTATCAAATTTCGCCGGAAACGGTCCCGGACGGTCACGCAATCTGCCGCATCACCGCCGCCACCACAGCCTCCGCAGTGATGCCGAAATAGGCATACAAATCCTCCTGCGGCGCCGATGCGCCGAAGCCGGTCATACCGATAAAGACCCCCTCCGATCCCAGCCAACGCTCCCAGCCGAAGCCTGCCGCCGCCTCGATGCCGATGCGCGGCGCCCCGCCGAGCACCTGAGCACGATACGCCTCATCCTGCTGCGCAAACACCTCCCAGCACGGCAGCGAGACCACGGCGGCGGCGATGCCGTCCCCGGCCAGCTTCTCCCGCGCCGCCATTGCGATCTGCACTTCCGAACCGGTGGCAATCAGCGTTGCCTGCCGCGGCCCCTCCGCCTCGGCCAGCACATAGCCTCCACGCGCACAGCGGTTCTCCGCCGGGTCGGTGCGGAACGCCGGCAGCGCCTGGCGCGACAGCACCAGCAGGCTCGGGCCGTCGGTGCGGCGCATCGCCAGTTCCCAGCATTCCGCCGTCTCCAGCGCATCGGACGGGCGATGGACATGCAGGTTGGGCATCGCCCGCAGGCTGGCCAGGTGTTCGATGGGCTGATGCGTCGGGCCGTCCTCGCCGAGGCCGATGGAATCATGCGTCAGGACATGGATCACCCGCTGCCGCATGATCGCCGCCAGCCGCAGCGCCGGACGCGTGTAGTCGGTGAACACAAAGAACGTGCCGATATAAGGAATGATGCCGCCATGCAGCGCCATGCCGTTCGCCGCGGCGGCCATGGCCTGCTCGCGGACGCCGTAGTGGATGTAGCGGCCGCCGTAGTTGCCGGCGCCGATGGGCGTCATCCCCTTTGCCATCGTCAGGTTCGATCCGGTCAGGTCGGCTGATCCGCCAACCAGTTCCGGGGTCACCGGCGCCATCGCTTCGAGGAATCGCTGGCTCGCCGATCGGCTGGCGAGCTTCGGCCGCTCGTCGGCGAGGTCCTGCTTCAGCGCCGCCACCGCCTCATGCCAGTTGTCGGGCAGACGCCCGGACATGACGCGTTCGAACTCCGCACGCTGATTGTGCCGCGCCAGACGCTTCAGCCAGGACCGCCGGGCGACGGCGCCGCGCGCGCCGACGACGTGCCAGCGCTGCGTCAGCTCGTCCGGGATGGAAAACGGCGGTTCGTGCCAGTTCAGCAGCGCCTTCGCACCCGCGGCCTCGGTTTCGCCCAGCGGCGAGCCATGCACGCCGCTGGTTCCGGCCTTGGTGGGCGCGCCGAAGCCGATGATGGTGCGACAGGCGATCAGCGTCGGCTTCTTCGACCGCACGGCGAAGGACAGGGCCGACTGGATCTGCGCCGGGTCATGCCCGTCCACCTGTTTGGTCGCCCAGCCATAGGCGGCGAACCGCTTCAGCACGTCCTCCGACGCCGACAGTGCCGTGTCGCCGTCGATCGAAACATGGTTGTCGTCGAACAGCACCGTCAGCTTGGACAGGCACAGATGCCCGGCCAGCGCCGCCGCCTCATGGCTGATGCCCTCCATCAGGTCGCCGTCGGAGGCGATCACCCACGTGCGGTGATCCACCAGCGACTTGCCGAAACGCGCCGCCAATATGCGTTCGGCGAGCGCCAGGCCGACGGCGGTGCCGATGCCCTGGCCGAGCGGACCGGTCGTGGTCTCGATCGCCGGGTGCTCGCCGTATTCCGGGTGGCCGGCGGCCGGCGAGTGCAGTTGCCGGAACGAACGGATGTCGTCGATCGTCATCCCGTCATGGCCGGTCAGGTGCAGCAGAGCGTACAACAGCATCGAGCCATGGCCGGCGGACAGCACGAAGCGGTCGCGGTCGTGCCAGCGCGGGTCCGCCGCGTCGAATTTGTGGAAACGGGTCCAGAGCGCGGTGGCGACATCGGCCATGCCCATGGGAAGGCCGGGATGGCCTGATCCGGCTTGCTCCGTGGCGTCGATCGCCAGGGCGCGGATCGCATCGGCCATCCGGCGGGCCGGAGTCGGCGGGCGGGCGAGGATGTCCGCCTGGCGGGCCAGCGAGGAATGGGATAATGACATGCCGTCGTCTGCCATGGCCCCCTTTACTGCGCTGCCGCGGCCAGCGGAAGGGGTAAGCCGGGGGACCACCGGCATGGCCGGGCGTCGCTTCGAGCGTGTCAGAAAAGCGAGGATTTTGCCGGACTGCCTGCGTCCTCGCCGCCATGCCCCGCGTCCGGGGCAAGACGACGCCGCTTACGTCTCCGGCTTGAACTCCATCGCCACGCCGTTCATGCAATAGCGCAATCCCGTCGGGCGCGGCCCGTCGGGAAACACGTGGCCGAGGTGGCCGCCGCAATCGGCGCAATGCACCTCCGTCCGGGCCATGAACAGGCTCCGGTCTTCCGTCGTCCCGACAGCGCCGTCCAAGGGTTTGAAGAAGCTCGGCCACCCGGTGCCACTCTCAAACTTGGTTTCGGAGGCGAACAGGGGCTTGCCGCAGCCTGCGCAGACGAACGTGCCGGGCCGCTTTTCCGCGTTCAACGGGCTGGTGCCGGCGCGTTCCGTGCCGTGCTTGCGCAACACGTTGAACCGCGCCGGGTCGAGCCTTTCCCGCCATTCCGCCTCGGTGTGCTCTACCGGAAACTGCTCTTCCGTGGTTTCCCGCGCGCCGAACAGACGCTTCATGCCGTGGTCCTCCCGATGATCGGTCGCGTTCATATAGGGCGCGGCGGGCGGTGGCAAAATCGGTCGCAAGATCTTTCCTGACGCTTGTATTGTAACGCCCTTGCCGGCGGAGCGGGTCTAGGCCCTTCGAACCAGGTTCGGCTAGGCTGACCGCAAAACTCCGGGAGGTCCGCCATGACTCCGTTTCAATCCCTTGTCTGCACCGGCTTGCCGGATGACGCCGAACACGCCGCGCTGGCCGGACGGGCCTGGCGCCCCGACGCCAACGGCCCGTCGGTCGTAGCGATCCGGCAGGGCATGGCGTTCGACATCTCCGAGCGCTTTCCCACCATGCGCGACCTGTGCGAGGCGGACGACCCCGCTGCCTCGCTGAGTCACGCCTATGGCGAGCCCGTCGGCGCGATCGACGCGCTGCTGGCGAACACCCCGCCGGACACCCGCAACCCGCAGCGACCCTGGCTGCTGGCGCCGATAGACTTGCAGGCGATCAAGGCAGCCGGTGTGACATTCGCGGTGTCGATGCTGGAGCGGGTGATCGAGGAACGCACCCGCGGCGACCTGACCGCCGCCGCGGCGATCCGCGACGAAGTCACCCGACTCGTCGGCGACGACCTGTCGAAGCTGAAGCCGGGATCGCCGGAAGCGATGCGGCTGAAGGACGTGCTGATCGCGCAAGGCGCCTGGAGCCAATACCTCGAAGTCGGCATCGGCCCCGACGCGGAAATCTTCACCAAGGCGCAGCCGATGGCGTCCGTCGGCACCGGCATGGATGCCGGGCTGCATCCCGGGTCGTCCTGGAACAATCCGGAGCCGGAAGTGGTGCTGGCGGTGGCCTCCTCCGGGCGGATCGTTGCCGCGACCTTGGGCAACGACGTCAACCTGCGCGATGTCGAGGGGCGCTCCGCCCTGCTGCTCGGCAAGGCGAAGGACAACAATGCGTCCTGCGCCATCGGCCCGCTGCTTCGCTTTTTCGATGCCGGGTTCGGCCCGGACGATATCCGCTCCATGGTGGTCACTTTGCGGGTGGAGGGGCCGGACGGGTTCGTGCTGGACGGATCGTCCTCGATCGCGAAGATCAGCCGCGACCCCGGCGATCTGGTGGCGCAGATGCTGAATTCGCATCACCGCTATCCGGACGGGGCGGTGCTTTTCCTGGGCACGATGTTTGCCCCCGTCCAGGATCGCGAGGCGCCCGGTCAGGGGTTCACCCACCGGATGGGCGATATCGTGACGATCTCCTCGCCGAAGCTGGGGCGGCTGGTCAACCGGATGACGGCGACGGATCGCTGCGAAGCCTGGACATTCGGTCCCGGCGCATTGATGCGCAACCTGGCGGCGCGGGGGCTGCTCGGGTAGCGCCCCCGCCGTCAGCGATCAGCGACCCGACGCGATCGCCTTGTCGGCCCACTGCTCCAGCGCCCGGGCGCGGTCGCGCACGGCGGACACGCCGTCGCCCAGCGCCCCCAGGCTGGCGCTATATTTCTGCAAACTGTCATGCAGCCCCGCCGTGGTGGTTTTCAGGTCCTGGAGCACGGTCCGCCAGGCGGTCACCGCGGCGCGTTGTTCCTCCAGCGCCGCCGTCAGGTTGGCGAGCGATACGGTCAGGCGGTCGTCAACGGGTGTGGCCGCCGCGGGCTTGCGCGCCGGAAACAGAATGATCGTGGCGCCATGCGCTTCGGTCGGGGCCAACTGGGACGTCGCTGTCGATGTCGTCACGTCATGCACTCCGGTTATTAACAACTCGACATTTAATAACACACGGATGCGAAAAAAAGACAAAACCCCGTTAAAATACAATGGTCTGTACGATCCCGGCCGAACGCGGGCGCGGCCCGGCGGACCACCCCTCATGGGCGTCGGAAACTTATGCTACAGGGTCAAGCCTCGCGTTGATCACCGCGGCGGCGCCCGGGCGTTCACCGAACGCCCGCGCCGCCGAACCCGCCTTCCGGAAGCCCTATGCATATCGGTCTAGAAATCGCCGTCATCCTGCTGTTGATCATCATCAACGGTCTGTTCTCCCTGAGCGAACTGGCTCTGGTCTCGGCCCGGCGGGCGCGGCTCTCGGTCCTGGAGCGCAAAGGCATCCGCGGCGCCGCGGCCGCTCGCGCGCTCTCCGACGAACCCCAGCGCTTTCTTCCCACCGTGCAGGTCGGCATTACCCTGGTCAGCGTGCTGACCGGCGTATTCGGCGGCGCCCGCTTTGCCGTCCACCTGCAGGTCTGGCTGGAACAGTTCCCGATCATCGCCCCGTATGCCGAAAGCCTGTCGCTGGGCACGGTCGTCCTCCTCACCACCTACCTGACCCTCGTGCTCGGCGAACTGGTGCCGAAACAGCTTGCCCTGCGCGCGCCGGAACTGATGGCCGCCCGGGTCGCCCGCCCGGTCGCGGTGCTGTCGCGTATCGTCGGCCCGGCCGTCTGGCTGCTGGGCAAATCCTCCAACGCGGTGCTGCGCATCTTCGGCCTGCCCCGGGTGTCCCGCCAGACGGTGACGGAGGAAGAGCTGAAAGCCCTGCTGATCGAGGGCGCCAAGACCGGCGTGCTGGAAAACGAGGAGCGCGACATGATCGAGCGCGTCCTGCGCCTCGCCGACAAGCCGGTCCGCGCCATCATGACGCCGCGCACCGAACTCGCCTGGATCGATCGCACCCACTCGCCGCAGGCCATCGCCGCGGCGCTGAAGGCCGCGCCGCATTCCCGTTTCGTGGTCTGCGACCGCTCGATCGACAACGTCGTCGGCGTGGTGCAGGCGAAGGATCTGCTGGACCGCCTGCTGGCCGGGTCCGATTTGTCCGTCGGCGCGAGCCTGCGCCAGCCGATGATCGTCCCCGATACCGTCAGCGCGCTGGACGCGCTGGAGCGGCTGAAATCCGACACTCTGGGTCTGGCGTTGGTGATGGACGAATACGGCAGCTTCGAAGGCGTGGTGACCGCCGGCGATGTGCTGCAGGCAATTGTGGGCGAGGCATCCGGTCCGGAGCATCAGGACGGTGTGCCGGGACCGGAGGGCGAGACAACCATGACCCTGGACGGCATGACTCCCGTGGACGAGCTGAAGGCCCGGCTGAACCTGCCCGACCTGCCGGCCGAGGGCAGCTATCACACGCTTGCCGGTCTGCTGCTGGCGCTGCTGCGGCGAGTGCCGCGTGCCGGCGATCGCATCGTGTTCGGCGGCTGGCGCTTCGAAGTGCTGGAAATGGATGGCCGCCGGGTGGACAAGGTGCTCGCCGGCCGCGAACCCCCGGCGGCGGAGCCCGAGAGCAGTCCATGACATCCACCACCACCGCCAAGCAATGCGCCGTCCTCGTCGGCGGGCTCGGCACGCGCCTCGGCGCGCTGACCGCCGCCACGCCGAAGCCGATTCTGAAATGCGGGGATCGTCCGTTCCTGGGGTGGCTGCTCAGGGAGTTCGTGCGGTTCGGCGTGACCGAGTTCGTGCTGCTGACAGGCCACCTGTCCGCCGAAATCGAGCGCGCCGCGGCGGACATCCAGGCCTCCCTGCCCGTCCGCGTCAGCATCACCCTGTCGGAGGAGCCGATACGCGCCGGCACCGGCGGCGCGGTGTTCCATGCCCGCGACCTGCTGCATGACCGGTTTCTGCTGTGCAACGGCGATTCGTTGTTTGACAGCAATCTGTCCCTGCTGCTTGCCGACGCCGCGGCGGACAGCCCCGATGCCGTCGGCCGGGTCATGCTGCGCCAGGTGGACGACGCATCCCGCTACGGTGTCGTGACGCTCGACGGCGACCGCATCACCGCCTTCCGGGAACGTCCGCCCGCCGGCACGCCGGGCACGATCAACGGCGGGGTTTACCTGTTCCGCAGGACGTTGATCGACCATCTGCGCCCGTCCTGCTCCCTGGAAGCCGACGTGATGCCGGCGCTGGCGCGGGACGGGTTGCTGCGCGGCACCCTCGGCACCGGCTATTTCCGCGATATCGGCGTGCCGGACGATTTCGTCCGCGCACAGACGGAGATTCCCGCGTTGCTGCGCCGCCGGGCCTTGTTTCTTGACCGCGACGGGGTGCTGAATGTCGACCACGGTTATGTGGGCTGCCGCGAGCGGTTCGAATGGACCGAAGGCGCGAAGGCGGCGATCCGCCATGCCACCGAAGCGGGGTGGCATGTGTTCATCGTCACCAACCAGTCCGGCGTCGCCCGCGGGATGTATGACGAGGATGCGGTGCGCGCCCTGCTTGGCTGGATCGCCGACGAGGCCCGCGCCGCCGGCGGCACGATCGACGACGTGCGGTATTGCCCCTACCACCCGGATGGCATCGACGACGCGTATCGCCGGGCGCATCCCTGGCGCAAGCCGGAGCCGGGGATGCTGCTGGACCTGATCCGCTGCTGGGAACTCGACCCCGCCCGGGCGATCATGATCGGCGACCAGGACAGCGACATGCGGGCGGCGGCGGACGCGGGGGTGGCCGGGTATTTGTTCCAGGAAAAAAATTTACTGGCATTTTTGCAGCGCGTTATGGAAAAAGACGCCTGATTTAGATGCGATGGAGGGGCCTGCAGGCTTGGTCGCGCGAATACGATGACCGTCATGGCCCGGCTTGTCCGGGCCACCTATGCCAGCACCCTGCCGCTCTAGGTGGCCCGGACAAGCCGGGCCATGACGTCAAGGCGTGGCTGTAACGAACCGAATCGGACGACCGAAAACGGTAACACTTGCGGTGCCACCGTCCCTCACAATCCTATCTCTGCGCGTTGCCGGCGGCGAAGCCGAACCGCACGGCCTTTCAACATGAGGTGAGTTTCCATGCGTTCAGTAAAGCGTGCCGCCGCCATCCTGACACCGCTGCTCCTGCTCAGTGCCTGTGCGTCCGAGCCGCTCGGGCCGACGGTCGCCGTGATGCCCGCCCCCGGCAAGCCGTTCGACGTGTTCCAAGGCGATCAGGCGCTGTGCAGGGACTTCGCATCGCAGCAGGTGCGGGGCGGCGCGCAGCAGGCGAACAACAACCAGGTCGGCACCGCCGTCATCGGCACCTTGCTCGGGGCGGGCCTGGGCGCGGCCATCGGCGGCGGCCGCGGTGCGGCCATCGGCGCCGGAGCGGGCGCGCTCGGCGGCACCGCCGTGGGCGCGGGACCGGCCAGCCAGGCGCAATACAGCCTGCAGCAGCGTTATGATCTCGCCTACTCGCAATGCATGTACTCGCGTGGCAACCAGGTGCCAGGCTATCTGCCGCCCGGAGCGGCACCGCCTCCCGGCTACGCGCCAGCCTATCCGCCCCCGCCCGGCTACCCGCCGCCCGGTTATCCGCGCTGACCCGTGGCGGATCGGTCACGATCCGTTAAGATGCATGACCGCCTCCGCCACCGAACCGGCTCCACCGCGTTGTGTGCCGCATTCCCGGTGAACGGAGGAATTAACGATGCGCACGTCCCTGGCTTTGGCAGCACTGGCAGTCGTGGGTTTGCTGGCTGGATGCGGCTCCCGCGAGCCTGAACGCGCCGAGGGCGGCGCGGCGGCCGGCGCGGCCACGGGCGCGACCGTAGGCCTCGTCGGCGGCCCGGTTGGCGTCGTTGCCGGCGGTCTGATTGGCGGCGCCGGCGGTGCGGCGGCGGGCGCGGCGACGAAGCCGAAGGACGTCAATATGGGCGCCCCGCCGTGGCATGACGACAGCCAGGCGGGGCAAACGGCTGCCCAGCACATGGCGAACTGATAGCCTCCCCTCGTCCGTCATGGCCCGGCTCGTCCGGGCCACCTATTACCGCATGTGCCGCGACAGGTGGCCCGGACAAGGTTGTCGGGACTTCAACTGATCAGCCGTCCTCCTCGGTGACGATCTGGTCCATCCGCATATCGTAGGGTTGCGGATGGATGGTGCCCAGCCGGCCGCAGCCGAACCCGACGCCGATGGTGCGCGGCCGGATCGTCATCGCCGCGATGGTGCGATCGTAGAAACCGCCGCCATAGCCGAGCCGGTAGCCCTCGGCATCGAACCCGACCAGCGGCACCAGCAGCGTGTCAGGCTCGACCGGTTCGCCGCCCGCCGGAACGGGAATGTCCCACACGCCGCGGGCCATCGCCGCGCCGGGCTGCCACGGCCGGAAAATCAACGGCTGCGCCTTGGCGATCACGACAGGCAAGGCCAAGGCAAGGCCTGCCGCGTGCAGGTCCCGCACCAGCGGACGGGGATCGTACTCGCCCCTGAACGGCCAGTAAAAGCCGATCAACCGCGCCGGACCGGTGGGCAGCATGGCTTTCAGCCGGGCGGTGATGCGCTCGCTCGCCGCGGCGCGGTCCGTGGCCGGCAGCGCGAGGCGCCTTGCGATCAGCTCCGCCCGCAACGCCTTGCGCCATGCGGCGACATCCTGCTCGGCCGAACCGCCATCCTGGACCCCGGGCGTTCCACCGCTCAAATTTCGGAATATCCCGAACCGCGGATCGTCACGCCCCTGCCCCTGGCATCCTCGATCAGGCCGTATTCCTCAAGGATCTGCTGGCTGTAGGTAACCCGGCCGTTCACCTTGGCGGCCGGTTCGCTGGCCAGCAGCAGCGCCGCGCGCGCCATCAGTATCGGCGGCTCCCCCTTCGGGTCATCCGCCCCGCTCACCAGCTTATGGTGGATCGTCCCCGGTGTCGGCACCACCTGCGAGGGCGAAACCGCGGTGACGCTGATCCCCTCGTAATGGGCGACCTCCTGTGCCAGTCCCTGGGTGAACCGCTCCAGCGCCGCCTTGGTGGCGCCATACATCACCCCGCCGCGCACCTCCTGGTCCTCGTAAGGACCGCGCCCGGGGCCGATGGCGGCGCCGGAGCTGATGCTGACAATCGCGCCGGAGCGGCGGGGTATCATGTCGGCAAGCACCTCCTTCGCCAGGATGAACGGCGCATGCACGTTGATCGCGAAGCAGCGCAGCCAGCGGCTGGTCGGATAGGTCTCCGTCGGCTCGTAATGGTTCAGCGCCGCATTGTTCACCAATATATCGATCGGCCCGTAGGCCTGGCGGGCCGCATGCACCAAAGCGATGCATTCGGACTCATTCGACACGTCGGCGGTGACCGCGATCGCGTCGCCGCCCTTCCAGCGGATCAGATCGACCGTGCGCAGCAGCGATCCCTCCAGCATGCGGTGATCGCCCTCGTTCAGGGTGCGCGCGGCGCAAACCACCCTGGCCCCTTCCGAGGCGAACAGTTCCGCAATCTGCTGCCCGATGCCGCGGCTTGCGCCGGTTACGATGGCGACTTTGCCTCTGAGTTTTCCCATTGGTCAATTTCCTCCCTGCGGAGGCATCATTCCGTGAGCAGCGGCCCGATTGCAACCGCGAAGGCGTGAGGCAAGCGCCATGACCGGACACGAACCGAAGAAAGACGGATCGATCGTGTTCGGCGCAATGCGTGTGCAGCCTGAAACCCGTGACGTCACCAGCGAGTCCGAAGCCCTCCCTGATGATGCAAATTCCTGTTGATCTATCCCGGGAAGGCTGAGAGTGTAACGTTCATCGCGGGAATATTGCGCCTTCAGCGTTAGGCCGCGAAACTCCGGGCGGGTGCGAGATGTTCAACAGCACGATCTTTGACGTTATCATCGGGCTCGTTTCGGTGTTCCTGGCAATCAGCCTGGCTGCCAGCGCGATAACGGAGGCGATTTCCACAGCCCTTGCGTTACGCGCCGCCACTCTGCTGAGGGGCGTCAAGCAACTCCTGAACGATCCCGGCCTGACAGGACTTGCACACGACGTCTATGCGCACGCCCTCGTCAATCCATTGGGGGATGGCAGCACACCGAAAGGCGCCAAGCCTAAGCTGACACCTTCCTATATCGACTCCCGGCATTTCGCGATCGCCTTGATTGATTCGGTGGAGGCGTCAGCGGCAACAGCCTCAAAGGTCCGCCGAAGCATTGCAGACACCCTTGATGCCAGTGCAACACTCGCGCAAAGCATCGAGACTGTCACCGATGGCCAAATAAAGGCAGCGCTCGCGGCGCTTTATCGCCGAGCCGACGGGAAGGCGGCCGATTTCCAGAAGGAAGTGGCGCGATGGTTCGACGCCGCGATGGATCGGGTGGGCGGCGATTACAAGCGGTCAACGAAATGGATCACGTTTCTTATCGGATTTGTTGTGGCGGTCGTGCTGAACGCCGATCCGGTTCATGTCGCCGAAGTTATCTGGCAGCGGCCGGTCGTCTCGGCGGAGGTGGAGAAGATCGTACCGCCTGCGGCACCGGATTCAGGCCACGCGGCCGCACACGCAACGAGCTTCCTGCAGGACATCGACTCCGTGGGACCGCTGCTCGGTTGGACAACCGAGGACGTGGATGCCTGGACGGGGATCTGGGGTAACGCTACCGCGCGTTTTTCCGGCGGTCTGGACCATCACGCCTCGCGCATCGCGTTCCTCATGCTGGCGGGCTGGCTGATCACCGCGGGCGCCACGTTGTTCGGCGCGCCCTTCTGGTTCGATATTTTCAAGGGCATCGTCAATCTCCGCGGTACCGGCCAGCCGCCCGCCCCACCTGCCCCGGCGGTTGCACCATCCGTCGTGGTGACGAACGTAACCGCAGCACCGCCCGACGGTCAGACTTAGGCGCCGCCCGGCACCGTCATGACCCGGCTTGTCCGGGCCACCTATGCCAGCACAGTGCCGCGATAGGTGGCCCGGACAAGCCGGGCCATACGGTTTATGGAACCTTACCCCATCAAGCAGCAGTTTTTGGGCACCACCTCAATAGGGTTCGGTGAGCCATCCGCCGACTCAGTGCCCGGCATTCCCGCCGGCAAAATCCGGCTCGGACAGCCCCGACGCCACCAACTGCGCGACCAGAGCCGCCTTCAAACGCTCCAGCCCCGCCTGCGTCGCCGCCTCGCACCGGGCCACCAGAACCGCCTGGGTGTTGGAAGCACGCAGCAGCCACCACCCGTCCGCGGTCTGCACCCGCACGCCATCCGTCGCCGAGACCTTCGCCCCTTCGGCCGAGAGGCGATCCGCCACCTCGGCGATCACTGCGAACTTGCGGCGGTCGTCGCAGTCGAACCGCACCTCCGGCGTGTTGATCACATGCGGCAGGGCCTTGCGCACCTCCGACAGCGGCGTGCCGAGCCGCGCCAGGATCCCGAGCGTCCGCACCGCGGCATACAGCGCATCGTCGAACCCGTACCAGCGATCCGCGAAGAAGATGTGCCCCGACATCTCGCCCGCCAGCGGGCTGCCGGTCTCCGCCATCTTCGACTTGATCAGCGAGTGGCCGGTCTTCCACATCAGTGGCACCCCGCCCGCCTTGGCGACCTCATCGAACAGCACCTGGCTGGCCTTGACGTCCGCGATGATCGTCGCCCCCGGATGCGCCTTCAGCACGTCCCGCGCCAGCAGCACCAGGATCTGGTCGCCGAACAGGATCTCGCCGGTATCGTCCACCAGGCCGATGCGGTCCGCGTCGCCGTCGAAGGCGATGCCGATATCCGCCCCGCGCGCCCGCACCTCAGCGATCAGCTCCGCCAGGTTGGCCGGCACCGTCGGGTCCGGATGATGCGCCGGGAAATTTCCGTCGATCGGCCCGTTCAGCACCACATGCTCCCCGGGCAGGGAGGCCACCAGCTTCTCCAGGGCATCGCCGGCCGCGCCGTTGCCATTGTCCCAGACCACTTTCAGCATCCGGTCGCCGCCGTCCCAGTCTGACAGCAGCCGCGCCACGTAGTCGTCCGCCACCGCCACCACCTGCTCGGAGCCGGAAGCCTCCGCCACCACATCGCCGGTCTCGGCGAGACGGCCGATCTCCAGGATCTGCTCGCCGAAGAACGGCTTGCGGCCGAGCATCATCTTGAAGCCATTGTAATCGGGCGGATTGTGGCTGCCCGTCACCATCACCGCGCCGTCGGTCTCCAGCGTGGTGGCCGTGTAGTACAGCATCGGCGTCGGACCGCGGCCGATGCGCAGAACCTGCATCCCGCTGGCGCGCAGGCCGTCCACCAGGGCCTGTTCCAGCTCCGGGCTGGTCAGCCGCCCGTCATAGCCGACGGCAACCCGCTTTCCCCCCCCACGCGAAACAATCGTGCCGAAAGCGCGGCCGATGGCGAAGGCATCGGCGGCATGCAGGGTGCGTCCGACGATACCGCGGATGTCATATTCGCGCAGGACGGTCGGATCGAAATGGTGGGAGAAAGCCATGCTCGGTTTGCTCTCGCTCAGACGTAGTTCTTCAGGAAGGCGCGCACCTCGGCGGCCAGGTCAGGCCGCTTCAGCGCGAACGCGATCTGGGCTTCCAGGAACCCCACCTTGTCGCCGCAATCGAAGCGGCGGCCTTCGTAGCGCAGGCCGTGGAAAGGCTGTTCGCCGATAAGCCGGGCCATGGCGTCGGTGAGCTGAACCTCGTTGCCGGCGCCGCGCTCCATCAGCGCCAGGTAGTCGATCACTTTCGGCATCAGGATATAGCGTCCGATGATCGACAGGTTGGACGGCGCATCCTTCGGCGCGGGCTTCTCCACCAGGCCGGTGACTTCCACCAGCCGCCCGTCGTCAAGGCCGACCTTGAGGATGCCGTAGCGGTTGGTCTGCTCGGGCGGGACCTCGGTGACCGCGACGATGTTGCCGCCGGTCTCGTAGTAGGCGTCGGCAAGCTGTGCGAGGCAGGGCTTGTCCGCCAGCACGAGGTCGTCCGGCAGCAGGATGGCGAACGGGTCGTCGCCGATGAAGGCGCGGGCGCACCAGATCGCGTGGCCAAGCCCGAGCGGCACCTGCTGACGGACGGTGACGATCGACCCCGGCTCGCTTTGCGCGCCGTGCAGCGCCGCCAGGGCCTCGGACTTGGCACGGTCCCGCAGGGTGGCTTCCAGCTCGAAGGCGACGTCGAAATGCTCCACCAGCGCGGTCTTGCCGCGGCCGGTGACCATGCAGAACTGCTCGATGCCGGCGGCGCGGGCTTCCTCCACCGCATACTGGATCAGCGGCTTGTCCACGACCGGCAGCATCTCCTTCGCCGTGGCCTTGGTGGCGGGCAGGAAGCGGGTTCCCAGACCGGCGACAGGAAGCACGGCTTTGCGCAATTTCTTGATCACGAGTCGACTCCGGTATGAAATATCCTGTTAACACCATGCTGAACGGGCGGAAATGTGGCGAAAAGCGAAAAAAATCACTGCCACAATCAGATGACATCCGGACACGATATAGCGACAGGCGCAAAACCGCGCCGAACGCGTTATCCCAGCAGAATGTCCCTGGCCTGATTCACCCGGCTGGCAAGCCAATCCGACCCGCCGGCATCCGGATGGGCGCCGCGCATCAGGCGCCTGTGCGCGTCGCGGATCTCCGCTTCCGAGGCGCCGGGGCGCAGGCCGAGCACCTCGTAGGCTTCATTGCGAGTCATCGCGCCCGGGCGCCCGGGTGGCGGGCGGGCGCCTCCGCCGATGGCCTTGGCGCGGGACTCCTGCCATTTCCGGTACAGCAGCGGTCCGAACATCACCAGCGGCCCCAGCGCGATGCCGCCGCGGCCGGACAGGATCAGCAGCAGCGCCAGGACGATCCCGCCCAGGGCCGCCACCCAGGCCAGGAACGACTTGATCGTGGTGACCGAGGCGCGCTCGAACGCGCGCGCGCCGCCCATCAGCGCGAACAGCACCACCCCGCCGAGGATCAGCCACAGCATCAGGTCACTCCGCAGAGTCCGGCGAGACCGCCATCGCCTGCGCCTCCACCACCGCCAGGGCGGCCAGGTTGAGGATGCCACGCGCCGTCACGCTCGGCACCACCACGTGTATCGGCTTGGCCATCCCCAGCAGGATCGGGCCGATGGGCAGCCCGTCGGCGGCGGCCTTCAGCAGGTTGTAGGCGATGTTGGCGGAATCCAGGTTGGGCATGATCAGCAGGTTGGCGACGCCCGTCAGCCGGCTGTTCGGCACCGCGCGGTCGCGGATCGCCTGCACCAGCGCGGCATCGGCATGCATTTCGCCATCCACTTCCAGTCCAGGGTCGCGCTCCCGGATCATTTTCAACGCCTGCCGCATCTTGCACGCCGAGTCGCTGGTACTGGCGCCGAAGCTGGAGTGCGACAGCAGTGCCGCCTTCGGGGTCACGCCGAAACCGCGCACCGCTTCCGAGGCCAGCAGGGTCATCTCGGTGATCTGCTCGGCGGTGGGGTCGACGACCATATAGGTGTCGCACAGGAACAGGATGCCGGTCTGCAGGATGACACAGGACAGCGCATACGGCCGGTTCACCCCGAGACGCAGCGGGATTATCGGCAGGATGTATTCAACCTGCCGCCCCCACGCCCCGGTGCCGCCGCAGATCGCCGCATCCGCCTGTCCGTCATGCAGCAGCATCGCCGCGGCGACCGAGGTGCGTGATGTCAGCCGCCGCGCCGCCGGTTCGGGCGGCACGCCCAGGCGCCCGCACAGGCGCTGGTATTCCGGGATCAGCGGGTCGAACACATCCCGGTCCACCGCCGGGTCCAGCACGCGCACCGAGCGGCCGAGATCGAGCCGCAGCCCCATCTCTTTCACCTTGGCGGCGATCACCCACCGGCGGCCGAGCAGGATCGGCCGGGCGATACCGTCGTCCACGATGGTCTGGGCGGCGCGCAGGATGCGTTCGTCCTCGCCTTCCGCCAGCACCAGCCGCTTGGGATCGCGCTGCGCCGCCTCGAACACCGGCCGCATCAGGTAGCCGGAGCGGAACACGAACAGCTCCAGCGTGTGCTGGTAGGCGACGAAATCCTCGATCGGACGGCGCGCCACGCCGCTGGCCATGGCCGCGCGGGCGACGGCGGGAGCGATTTCCAGGATCAGGCGGGGGTCGAACGGCTTGGGGATGATGTAGTCCGGGCCGAACACCGGGGCGGAGCCGCCATAGGCCGCGGCGACCACCTCGCTGGCCTCGACCCGGGCCAGCTTGGCGATGGCTTCGACGGCGGCGATCTTCATCTCCTCGTTGATGGTCGTCGCCCAGACGTCCAAAGCGCCGCGAAAAATGAACGGGAAACACAGGACGTTGTTCACCTGGTTGGCGTAGTCGCTGCGGCCGGTGGCCATGATTGCGTCGGGCCGCGCGGCGGCGACCAGGTCGGGGTCGATCTCCGGGTCCGGATTGGCCAGCGCCAGGATCAGCGGCTTGTCGGCCAGCAGCGGCAGCCATTCCGGCTTCAGGACGCCCGGTGCTGACAGGCCCATGAAAACGTCGGCGCCCGGCAGCGCGTCCTGCAACGTGGTGGCATTCGTGTCCCGCGCATACCTGGCCATATTCGGCAGCATGTCGGGACGATCCGAGCGGATAACCCCCTTGATGTCGGTGAGGGTGACATTGGCCGGCCGCAGCCCCATCGAGACCAGCAGATCGACGCAGGCCAAAGCCGCCGCTCCGGCGCCGGAGGTCACCAGCTTGACCTCGGCAAGGTCCTTGCCTTGCAGCAGCAGCCCGTTGCGCACGGCGGCGGCGACGGTGATGGCCGTGCCGTGCTGGTCGTCATGGAACACCGGAATGCGCATGCGGCGGCGCAGCTCCGCCTCGATGGCAAAGCACTCCGGAGCTTTGATGTCCTCCAGGTTGATCGCGCCGAAAGTGGGTTCCAGCGCGGCGACGACATTGCAGAACAGCGCCGGGTCGGAGGCGTCCACCTCGATGTCGAACACGTCGATTCCGGCGAATTTCTTGAACAGGACGGCCTTGCCCTCCATCACCGGCTTGCCGGCCAGCGCCCCGATGTTGCCGAGGCCGAGGACGGCGGTGCCGTTGGAGATCACGCCCACCAGGTTGCCGCGCGCCGTGTAGTCATACGCGGTATTGGGATCGGCCTTGATCTCCTCGCATGCCGCCGCCACGCCCGGCGAATACGCCAGCGCCAGGTCGCGCTGCGTCGCCATCCGCTTCGTCGGCTCGATCGCGAGTTTTCCGGGCCGTGGCAGGCGGTGGTAGTCAAGTGCGGCCTTGCGGAAATCTTCGTCCATCGAGGTGGGTCCTGTGGTTGAGCCGCAGGAGAATGATCGGGGACTCGCACGCTGGCAATGCGGTCGGCGGAAGTGCCGGGGGGCGTGACCAGGCGCGGAGCAGCACAGACCGCACTCTAAAGCAATCCGCCCCCGGCGGCTGATGCCGCGTTGTCAACAATGGGACGGATCTTCCCCGCAATACATGAAATGGAGAAAATCAGTCCATTTCCACGCCAGATTTGCCATAATCTACTTAATTTTGGCCGTCCCCTTGCAGTTTTCGCGAAAATATCCTCGTTACCTGCTCTTTCGCACAGTCTACGCGTATCAAAGGCACCCGATGGTCCTCCTCAGTCCTGTCAGCCGCCGATTTCATGCCGTTTGCGGAGCCGAGGCTCCAGCACGGGTCCCGGGCTGAAGGAAAACCCCATGCCGCCCGCTTTCCTGCTGCCAACCACCGCTCCGTTCGCGGAGGAACAAATCGCCGCGTTGAACCGCGTGATATCCGTCACCACGGCCGAGCAGCGCGCCTGGCTGTCGGGTTATTTGGCGGGGCTGCAGGCAGCCTCCGGCGGGCAGGCTGCCACGCCGGCCGCGCCGCCTGCCAAGCGGGCGCCGCTGACCATCCTGTTCGGCACCGAGTCGGGCAACTCCGAAGCGCTGGCCGGACAGGCGCGCAAGGTCGCCGCCAAGCTCGGGTTCGCGCCGAAGGTGGTGGACATGGCGGATTTCACCCCCGCGCAGGCCGCGGCAACCGAGAACCTGCTGGTCATCGCCGCCACCTGGGGCGAGGGCGACCCGCCTCAGCGCGCCGTCGATTTCTACGAAGCCCTGATGGCCGAGGACGCGCCGCGCTTCGAAAAGACCCGCTTCGCCGTCCTGGCCTTGGGCGACCGCGCCTACGCAAAATTCTGCGAGATCGGCCGCCGCATCGATGAGCGTCTCGCGGCCCTGGGCGGCGCGCGGATCACCGACCGGATCGAGTGCGACCTCGATTTCGAAACGCCCGCGAACGGCTGGATCGACGCCACCCTCGAGCATCTCAACGCCGAGGTCGGCATCAAGGAAGCCGGCGCGTCCGTCATCCATGTCGATTTCGCCCGCCCGGGCGCCGATGCGCCGACGCGCGCGCGGCCTTTTGAAGCCGAGATCACCGAGCATGTCCGGCTGTCCGGCAGTCGATCGACGTCGGACACCTGGCATGTCGCGGTGTCGCTGGAGGGGTCGGGGATCGCCTATGAGCCGGGCGATTCGCTGGGTGTGGTGCCGTCGAACGATCCGGCGCTGGCCGATGCGGTGCTGAAGGCGTCCGGGGCGGCCGGGGACGAGGCGTTGCGCGGGGCTTTGCTCGATCGCCTGGACATCACCACGCTGACGGCGAAGCAGTTGGACGACTTTGCGCGGGAGACCGGGACCGCGGCCCTGCCGGCGGACTGGGCGGCGGGGCGGCAGATCATCGACCTGCTCGAGACGGCGCCCGGCAGGCTGTCGGCGGAGCAGTTGACGGCGCTGCTGCGTCCCCTGCCCCCGCGGTATTACTCGATCGCCTCCAGCCGCAAGGCCGTGCCCGATGAGGCGCATCTGCTGATCGCAGGGTTGCGCTACGTGTCGCACGGGCGGGAGCGGGCCGGCGTCGCCTCGATCGACATCACCGCCCGGCACCGCGCGGGCGACAAGCTGAAAGTGTTCCTGCGGCCCAACCCGCATTTCCGCCTGCCGGCGGATGCGGAACGGCCGATCATCATGATCGGCCCGGGGACCGGCGTGGCGCCGTTCCGCGGCTTTTTGCAGGAGCGCGAGGCGATCGGCGCGGGCGGCCGCAACTGGCTGGTGTTCGGGCACCGCAACTATACCCACGACTTTCTTTACCAGTTGGAACTGCAGGACTGGCTGAAAAGCGGCTTGCTGACCCGGCTGGATGTGGCGTTCTCCCGCGATCAGCCGGAGAAGCGTTACGTGCAGGATACGTTGTGGGACGTGCGCCGCGACCTGTACGCCTGGTTGCGGGACGGCGCGGCGCTTTATGTGTGCGGCGATGCGAATGCCATGGCGAAGGACGTGCACGCGGCGTTGCTGCGGATTTTAGCTGACCAGGGCAAGCAGGATGAGGCCGGGGCGAAGGCGGAGCTTGATACGATCCGCCGCGACGGCCGTTACTTGCGCGATGTGTATTAGGCGGCGGAGATGGGCGTGATTTCGCTTCGCGCGGTGGCCGGATTCGGCCCCATAGCTGCTCCACCGTCATGGCCCGGCTTGTCCGGGCCACCTGTAGCGGCACGTGCTGGCATAGGTGGCCCCGACAAGCCGGGCCATGATAAATTTGGACGCTCCATTTCGAATCGCCATTCGCTCGGCGCCTGGTAAGGACAGCGGGACATGGACATCGAACGCCCACTTTCGCCCAACGAGCGCATCAAGGAAAACAGCAACTTCCTCCGCGGCGGCATCGCCGAAGGGCTGACCCGCGCCGAAACCGGCGCGCTGTCGGAGGACGACGGGCAACTGACGAAGTTCCACGGCTTCTATCAGCAGGACGACCGCGACCTGCGCCCTGAGCGCGGCAAGCAGCGGATGGAGAAGGCGTTCAGCTTCATGGTCCGGATGCGCATTCCGGGCGGCATCGTGACGCCTTCGCAGTGGCTGGCGATCGAGACGCTGGCGAAGCAACGCGCCAACGGAACGATTCGGCTGACCACGCGGGAGACCGTACAGTTCCACGGCATCCTGAAAAGCAACCTGCGCCCGCTGATGCAGGGGCTGAATGCGGTAACGCTGGATACCATCGCGGCCTGCGGCGACGTCAACCGCAACGTCATTGCGACGGTGGCGCCGTGGCAGCGCGATCATTACGCTACGGTCAGCACCCTGGCGCGCGATCTGTCGGCGCATTTGCTGCCGAAAACCCGTGCCTGGCACGAGATCTGGCTGGGCGAGGAACGGATTTCCGGCGGCGTTGTCGAGGACGAGCCGATCTACGGGCGGACGTATCTGCCGAGGAAGTTCAAGATCGCAGTGGCGTTGCCGCCGCATAACGATGTTGATGTTTTCGCGCACGATCTCGGTTTCATCGCGATCGTGCAACGAGGTCGTATCATCGGTTACAACGTGACCGTCGGCGGCGGCATGGGCATGACCCATGGCGAGCCGGAAACCTATCCGCGCACCGCCGATGTCATCGGCTTCTGCAAGCCGCAGGATGCGATCGATGTCGCGGAAAAGGTCGTGACGGTGCAACGCGATTTCGGCGACCGGTCCAACCGCAAACACGCGCGGCTGAAATACACCATCGATACGATGGGCCTCGACCGGTTCGTGGCGCTGGTGCAGGAGCGGCTGGCGGTTAAGCTGACGGGCGCAAAGCCGTTTGCGTTCCACTCGACCGGCGATCGATTGGGCTGGGCGCAGGAAGAAGACGGTACCTCGCATTTCACGCTGTTCGTCGAGAACGGCCGCATCAAGGGCCGGATGCTGGAGGGTTTGCATCAGGTCGCCGGGCTGGGCGTTGGCCGGTTCATCATGACAGCGAACCAGAATCTGGTGCTGGCGGACATCCCGAAAGCGAAGCGGACGGCGGTGCGGAAGCTGCTGGCGGCGCATGGCCTGGACGCGACATTCAGCGGTCTGCGCGGCAGCGCGATGGCCTGCGTGGCGCTGCCGACCTGCGGGCTGGCGCTGGCGGAGAGTGAACGTTACTTGCCGGAGCTGATCACCCGGCTGGAGGCGGAACTGGAACGATTCGGCCTGCGCGATGACGAGATCACCATCCGCATGACCGGCTGCCCGAACGGTTGCGCCCGCCCCTACATCTCCGAAATCGGCCTGGTCGGCCGCGGTCCCGGGGTCTACAACTTGTATCTCGGCGGGGCGCATGAAGGCGTGCGGCTGAACAAGCTGCACCGGCGGGACGTCAACGGCGACGCGATCGTTGCTGCGTTGTCGCCGCTGTTCGAGGCCTACGCGAAGCAGCGTAAAAGCAACGAGCGCTTCGGGGACTTCGTCATCCGCACCGGCGTGGTGGCTGAAACGACCGCCGGGGTGAATTTCCATGAAAACCTGTCCGCTGACGTAGGAAACTGAACGATGCGCGCTGTCCGAGCCCTATCCGGCTTTTCCCACCCCGCCGCCGGGCAGCAATGGCTGCCCGGCCTGCCGCATGTCGCGGCAGGTTTGGCGACGTATCCCCTGTTCGGCATGCAGGCTTGCGTGACCGGGCTGCTGCTGGCGACGCTGGCGAGTTTTGTCGTTTACTTGCCTGTGACGGCGCTTACCTTGAACGGAGGCCGGGCGATCGCCGAGGACGCGCCCGCTCCGGCACTGACGGTGGGGGCGCAGGTCCTGCTGCTGGTGCTCTGGACGCTGACGGCGTGGGCCGGGGCGGCGCTCGGGGGGTAAGTCTTATCTCCGCCTACCCCGGGCGTGCGTCGTTGATAATCCAGCGGCCGACGGGACGCCCGGTTTCCGGGTTTACCGACCATTGCAGTACAGGAACCAAACGGCGATCCTGCTCGCCCGGCTGATCGAGCACGCAGGCGATTTCGCGCAGATGGCCGGGCTTGTGGAGTTCGGTCATGGATCTGGTTCCCTGGTTTGACAGGCGCATAAGACCAGCCGGACGGAACGAAGGCTGTGCCGCAGGTCACAGTCTTGCCACAAAACCGCCGCGGCCAAATATCCGCGAGTAAGCCATGTCAAAGAACGCGGCCCCCGGTTCCGCAATTAGGTTCGCATGGATGCATCCGGCGCACCGGCAGCAAGCGGCGCTGACTCTCCGTCCCGGCGCCGATCGCTGGCCGGAACGCTGTGCAGGGAGATCCTGCCGCCGCTGCTGATCGCCGCGGTCCTCACCGCAATCGGCGCCGTGAGCATCCATGTGCAGCAGCCTCTGCTGGTCCCGAGCCTCGGGTCTGCCATCTGCCTGCAAACCATGACGCCGGACGCGCCGAGCGCCCGAGCCTGGAACACCGGCATGGGCCAGTTGATCGGGGCAGCCGCCGGGTTCGCCGCCGTCTTCCTTCTGTCGGCGGCGTGGACGCCTCATTTCATGGGCAACAACCCGCTGACGGTCCCCCGAGTCGCCGCCGCCGTGGCAGCCGTGATCGTAACGTCCGTACTCCAGCGCATCTTGCGGGCGACCAGCGCGGCGGGTGGAGCCACCGCGCTGATCGTTGCGCTGGGCGCCGAAACGGCGACCGCGGACGGCGCCGCAAGGCTGGCGGCGGGCATTCTTCTGGTCACTCTGCTGGGCGAAGCCGCGCGGTGGCTGGTTCTGCGGACCCGATGACGCCGGCCGCCTGCATCGGCCCGAGTGTCCGGCGAATGGCGCCCGTATAGGCGAACGCCAGCGCGACCCCCGCGATCCCGCCCCCGGTGCCGCCGATGATAAGACTGTACAGCGCGGCTTTCAGGTCAGGGCTTTCATAGGTCGTTCTCAGGAAGCTCAGCAGGATGAACGCCGCGACAACGCCCGCGCCGGCAATGAGTGCGGCCAGGCCGTAGAGGAACGGGTGCCGCAGGCGGAAGCGGTAGACCCGGTTGGTGCCGAGGTCCAGCGCCGCCTTCTCCGCCGTGGCTACCGTTTCGCCCACCGCCAGGGCTACCGGGCTGTCGCCGATGGGCTTCCCGGCCGGATCGTCGGATGTTTGCGAAGTTCTGTTCGAATGCGCCGGCATCGCCATGAGCGCGAACATGCCCCCGCCGGCAATGGCCACCGCCGCGCCGTACAGCCAGGGATGACGCACCCGGCCCCGAACTGCGCGATCAACGCTTCGTCCCGTCAAACCCATATGGCAGCTCCTGCATGCACCCTCTCGCCGGAAACATGCTCGGGGGCCGCCGCGTCGCCGGGTTCGGCGAGACGTGATGTCTATTACGTTCATGTCACCTCTGGCCGCCCTGCCGTTGCCCAACAGCTTCGTGAACGCCGATCGGCCGGAGCAACCGAAGCGGCGCGGTGCCGTTCCGCCAGGTGTCGCGGGAACACGGGAGATCGCATGGCTGCTCAACAGGCTGAACCAGCAGGGCGGGCCCGATGGACGTCGCGGTTTGCGCGTTTTGTGCCCGTGCTGGTGCTGCTGGCGCTGGCAGGTCCTGTCCGTGCGGACCCGGATCAGTCGGGTCAAGATGCTGTCTCCCGCGGTGAGTATCTGGCGGACCTGGGCGATTGCGCGTCGTGCCACACCGCTCATGACGGAGCGAAATTCGCCGGCGGCCGCTATATGCCGACGCCGTTTGGCCCTATCTCGACGCCCAATATCACCCCTGACAAGCAAACCGGCATCGGCAACCTGACGGACGATCAGTTCTATCGTGTATTGCACGCGGGTATCGGCCCGGACGGCGAGCATCTCTATCCCGTGATGCCATATCCGTGGTATACCAAGGTTACGCGCGACGATGTTTTGGCGATCAAGGCGTATCTGTTCTCGCTTAAGCCGTAACTGCTCATCCCCCGTTCAGGCTGGGCTTTGACGGATTACCTGCCCTCGCAACGACCAGCCGGAAAAAAGTGCTTGACACGGTCACGGCCGAGTCGATTCTAACCACAGGGTGCCCGAGCAA
>Ga0326727_10001352_pt1 | contig 91454 bp, 87 predicted proteins | sample MB2enrmetagenome_FD_207643 | JGI IMG/M metagenome (GOLD analysis project Ga0326727, IMG submission 207643) | Lab enriched peat soil microbial communities from McLean, Ithaca, NY, United States - MB29MY | ecosystem: Environmental > Terrestrial > Soil > Wetlands > Peat | place: USA: New York...
CATGAGCAGCAGGCCTCCGAATGTAGCGCTAAACAGCAGCATCGCTAACTCTGGCCTGCTTATAACCCGAAACATTGCCCCGCCACAAGCATCAACTCAGGGACTTTTTCAACAGACACAGGCGATTTCGCTCACGACAGGACAGCCCAGCCCGGGACCTGTTCGTATCACAGGCCGCCTCCGCTGTAAGTTAGCGCGTAACGGAGAAGCCCCTCATCCGGGCACATCTACGCGCCCAGCGCTACCCGAAGCGCTCCAACGATCGCTTCCGCAAGCCGGTCGATCTGCTCCTTCGACTCCGCCTCAATCATCACACGCGCCAGCGCTTCGGTGCCGGAGTAACGCACGAGTACACGGCCATTGCCGTCGAGTTCCCGCTCGGCCGCCGCAATCGCCGCCTGCACCGCGGGAATCTGCGCAAAGGGAATTTTGTTCCGCACCCGCACGTTGCGGATGGTCTGCGGAAATACTCTCAGATCGCTCACCAGATCGGCCAGTGGCTTGCCCGTCCGAATCATGATCTCCAGCACCCGGAGCGCGGTCAGCAGTCCGTCGCCGGTGGTCGCATCCCCGTCGCGAAACAGGATGTGCCCCGATTGTTCGCCGCCCAGCGTGGCGCCTACGCGCTGCATTTCCTCGAGCACGTACTTATCGCCGACATTGGCACGCAGCAACCGAATACCTGATCGCTTGAGCGCCAACTCCAGTCCCATATTCGACATGGTTGTCGCCACCACCGTGGCATTGGCCAGCGCGCCGCGCGCCTGCATATCACGCGCTGCCAGCAGCAGAACCGCGTCCCCGTCGATCACTCGCCCATGGGCATCGCAAAAAAGCGCGCGATCCGCATCGCCATCGAAAGTTACGCCTACATCGAATCGTCCTTGGTGGCCGGCGACAAAGCGCGCCACTACTTCCGGATGCAGCGCGCCGCAATTCTCGTTGATGTTCCGTCCATCCGGCGCGGAGTGCAAGAACGTCGTGCCGATCTTGAGGGCCCCGAATAATTCCGGAGCTTCCGCCGTCGCCGCGCCATTGGCGCAGTCGACCACCACGCGAAGCCGGGTCAAGTCAGCGGAGACACTACCCGCCAGCCAGCGAACATAAGCCTGGCGCAGGCATTCCTCACCAGGAAGGCTCGAAACCTCGGAAATGGGATCCGGCTCCGGAACCGCATCCGAATCCAGGAGCGCAAAAATTTCTTTCTCAATCGCCAGTTCGTGCGCGTCCGGCAACTTGTAGCCATCGCCGGAAAAAATCTTGATTCCGTTATCCGTCCACGGATTGTGCGAAGCCGAAATCACGATCCCGGCGTCGAACCCTTGCGAGCGCGCCAGAAACGCGACGCCCGGCGTGGTAATCACGCCCGCGCTGCGAGTTTCCACCCCCACCGACGCCAGCCCCTGCAGAAATCGGTCGGCAATCCAGCGACTGGAAGTGCGCGTGTCCTGCCCAATCACCACCCGCGCCTTGGCCTTCACGCGCACCAGATCGTGCCCCAGCGCCCGTCCAATCCAATAAACACTGTCGCGGGTCAGCGGGAATTCCCCCGCCACCCCACGAATGCCATCTGTACCGAAGAGTTGTCTGGTTTGTGTCATGAATCGGTCGATAGTCGTCGGTCGTTAGTCGTTCGCGGTGCGCCATCCATTTGAAATTGGCGAGCGACCATCGACCGTCGACCAACGACTGGCCTATTTCTTGTCGTCTCCCGCGGCTTCCATGATAACCGTCACGCGAATCGGAGTGGGGTGCACAACTTGGATCAAAGGATCGGGAACGTAGGCCTGCGTCACAAAAGTAGCCTGCGTCATGGTTCCGCTGACGTCCACCGGATCGGTGGTGGCAGCCTCCACGGCCTCGACGCGGCGACGCGGTCCAGTGATCGTGACGCTCGGTGGATCGGCGATCACTTTTGTCACTCGCATGCCGCTGGCAAAATTTCCGGTCACGCGCGGCTGCACCTTGACCACGCTGGTGAAGCGTTTATCGAAGGAAAGGTGAAACTGGCCGGGTATGATCTGCACCACTTCCAGATCCTGCGGCACATGCACTTGCCGCCCGGTTAGATCGAAAGTCCGTTCCCCAGGTTGAACGCTGGCCAGGTTAATTTCGGCGCGCACATCCGTGGTCTGCAGTTGGTGAATCACGCGCTCCGGACCCCGTACCCTGATCTGCGCTTCGGTATAGCTGGCGGAATCGATCTCAAGACTGTCGGGAAGATTCTGGAACTCGATCGGAACTTTCATTTCAACTTCGGCAACCGGACTGCGCGCGACGGCGAACCACAGACCGATAGCGAGCAACAAAGAAACCACTTTGAGCCCGATATCCTGCACGAAAATACGTTGGAGAAAGTTGCGCTGTGCGAAGCCCGGCATCGTCAGTCGTCCCTTCCTGCATCCTGCCGACTGGAGAGATGCGAACTGGGCGGCTCTTCTTCAACAAAGCTATCCTCCCTGGGACTCGGCAGCGACGGCGCCGGAGCGTAACGGCGCAGCAAATGGCTCAACCGCTCGCGCAGACGGTCCACCGTCAATTCGCGCTCGATGCTCCCCGCCACCGCCATACTGATCGTGCCCGTCTCTTCCGAAATGATGACGGCAACCGCGTCGGTTTCCTCCGTGATCCCGATCCCGGCGCGATGCCGCGTGCCCAGTTGCGTCGAAAGCACGGGGTTCATCGACAAGGGCAGGAAACAGGCGGCGGCTGCGATGCGGTCCCGCTGCACAATCACGGCGCCGTCATGCAAGGGAGCGCTCGGGCGAAACAGTGTGGCCAGCAGGTCGTAGGATAGCCTGGCGTCGAGCGCCACGCCGCTTTCGATGTAGGTGCGCAACCCAATCTCACGCTCGATCACGATCAGCGCCCCCGTCTGATTTTGCGAAAAAAGATTGGCCGCCAGAACTATGTCGTCGTAAACGTCAGCCACCGAACTCGAAGACCGCATCAGCGAAATGCGGCTTCCAAGGTTTGCCAGTGCGTGCCTGATTTCCGACTGGAAAACGACGATCAGCGCAAAAACAACGTACGGCAGCAGCGTACTGAGCAACCAGTTCAGGGTCCGCAGTTCCCCCAGCCGCGCCAGATAAAAGGCCAGTCCCAGCGTCGCCACCCCAACCAACATCGGCGCCGCCCGCGTCCCACGCACCAGCGACAGAAACTGGTAGATCAGGATCGCAACCAGCACGATATCCAGAATCGAAATGACCGAAATGTGCGACCAGATCTGCGCCAGCGTCACGACACCCTCACGTCGGGAGTTGCATTGGCCTTCATTCTAATGCAGCGCACCTATGCAGATCGCCGTCTTCCCGGCAGATTATGTTTCGCTGTGCTCGGTCGAGGTCACGCGGGCGCGAACCCGTCCCCGAGCCAGACGCGCCGATAGTTCGTCCCCGGCTGCAAGCCGCGCCGCATCTTTCACCAACTGGCCTTGCGCATCGAACACCAGCGCGTATCCGCGATTCAGAATGGCCACCGGCGAAAGCGCCTCTAGACTCGCGGTCCGGCGCTCGAGTGCCCCGCGGCTCTCCAGCAACCGCGTGTGCATGGCGGCGGCCAGGTTCGTAACTTCAGCCTCCAGTTGCTGCCCTACGGCAGCCAGCCGGCGTCGCGCGTCATAGTGTCGGATGGCCGAGGCAACATCTTCCGAGCGCCGGTGACATCGCTCCAGAAGTTGCCGCTCCGCCTTTTCCAGCCGGAAGCGCTGTTCATCCAGCTTCTGTTGCCGCCGGTGGATGCCATCCATCATGCGCGCAAACGCCCCGTGCTGCGCGCGTTCGGTCAGTTCCTGGCGCGCCATCAGCAACCGGTATCGCACTGCGCGTTCCAGCCGGCGGTACAAGTCTTCCGCCTGCGCTTCGATTTCCTGCCGCGACCGGATCACCAGCTCCGCCGCCGCCGACGGCGTAGGCGCCCTTAGATCGGCGACAAAATCCACGATCGTAAAATCTGTTTCGTGCCCAATCGCCGAAATTACAGGAATCTTGGAATCCGCGACTGCCCGAGCCAACCCTTCATGATTGAAACAGGCCAAATCTTCGGCCGAGCCTCCGCCGCGCGCAATGATGATGACCTCGACCGCGCCTCTGCGACGCAAATCCTGACGAGAGTACTGATGAAAGCATCGCAGCCCAGCCATCACCTCGCCCGGAGCCGCGTCTCCCTGCACCTGCGCCGGATAGATCAGCACATTCGCCGAATGATGCCGCCGAGCCAGAATGTTCAAGATGTCCCGCAGCGCCGCCCCTTGCGGAGAAGTGATAATGCCAATTCGCTGCGGCAATGGAGGGATCGATTTTTTTCGCGACGCCTCGAATAATCCTTCCGCCTGCAATCGCGCCTTCAATTGTTCAAATGCCAGCTGTAGAGCGCCCGCGCCCTTCGGCTCCAGGAATTCAGCGGAGATCTGCAGCTCGCCGCGTTCTTCATACACCGTGATTCGTCCGCGAACTGTAACGTGCAATCCGTTCTCCGGCCGAAAGCGCAGGAGCTTCGCCGAAGACCGGAACATAACAACGCGAATCTGCGCGGATTCTTCTTTCAGCGTGAAATACAAATGCCCGGAATCGGGATTGCGAAGGTTAGAAATTTCGCCTTCCACCCAGCAATCGGAATATTCGCGCTCGATGTGCGATCGTACCGCCGAGACCAGCGCCCGCACCGTCCAGACGCGCCGCTCCGGAGGACGAAACTGAAACCCGAGTTGATATGCTATCTCCATAAGCTTTCAGACAAGAAGTTCAGGCTCGAATTCCTTCGACCGGCTTGACCGGCACGATCCGGGCAACGCGAGCCATAACTTTCTTGTTTTGTTCAGACTTTTTCAGGTCGTAGGCGGCCTGCAATCGCATCCATACGTCCGGCGAGCCGCCAAACAGCCGCGCCACCTTCAGGCACATCACGGCAGACAGTGGCTTGCGCCCCGCCAGAATGCCATGAAGCATCTGGCGCGACACGCCCAGAGCCTTGGCCGCGGCCGTCACGGACAGCCCGACCGACGGCAAGATGTCTTCCTTGATAATTTCGCCCGGATGGACGGGCGGTAGTCCGTTCTTCCTCTCCATAATTCCTCCCTAGTGGTAGTCCTCAAAATCGACATCCACAGCGTTTTCGCCCGACCAGCCAAAAGTGATCCGGTAATTTCTGCTCACGCGCACTGACCAGCGTTTCGGGCTGCCTTGCAGTCCATGGAAGCGAAAGCCTGCGATGTTCAGGTCCTCCGGCTGCGCTGCCACTTCCAGCAATTGCAGGATGCGCACGCACTTCCTGATGTGATCGGCGCCGATCCGGCGTGTCTTGCCGCTGCGGTGGATCTCTTCAAGCCCTTTATGCCAAAAGCCACCGATCATTCTTTCAGTGTAAAGTAGATAGTTGACGTATGTCAACTAAATAGTTGTCTTTTCGGAATTGACTCACAAAATGGGAGGGTTGTTGTGATCCCTAAAACGTGCGGGAGGTCACGCTACCGCTTCAGCCGCCCAATCAGGGAAAGAATGATGGAAAGCACGACACTGATCAGGATGCAACTCGCCAGCGGAAAATAGAAAGTAGTGTTCTTGCCCCGATACACGATGTCTCCCGGCAGCCGTCCAAGCGGCAAGCCTGCCCGCCCCAATAGCATGACGATGCCCCCAATCACCAGCAGGGCCACGCCAAGGATTATGAGCATTCGTCCTATGTCCGTCATGGTTCGAGTTTAACCCCGCTGGTTGCTAAACTTAAACTCCGTCGAACCAATTGACGGCCAATAATTCCCAACGATGACAATTCTCCAAACCGCCCGCCTCCTGCTGCGCGAGTTCACTCCCGAAGACGCCGATGCCCTAGCCCTAGTCCTCTCCGATCCGGAGACCATGCGCTACTATCCCGCACCCTATAATCGCGCCGGAGTCGAGCAATGGATTGAACGCAACCGCCAACGCTACCAGGACGACGGCGTCGGCCTCTGGGCCATGGAGTTGAAGAAGACGCAAGAATTAATCGGCGACTGCGGCATTACGCACCAGGAGGTCGAAGGCGAGCGCTTCTACGAAATCGGATACCACTTGCGCCGCGACCTCTGGGGACAGGGTCTGGCGACCGAAGCCGCCATCGCCAGCCGCGACTGGGCCTTCACGCATCTGGCAACGGAACGCCTGATTTCCCTGATTCGCCCTGAGAATCTGCTCTCACGCCGCGTCGCCGAGCGCAGCGGCATGACCCTGTGGAAAGAAGTGACCTGGCGCGACCTGCGCCATTGCGTCTATTCGATCGAGAAACAACCAAATGTCGACGGCATTTAGAGAGCAGGCGGACGTAGGTTAAACTCAAAGCAGAGCTGGCCGAACGCATGCACAAAGCTACAATTCTGTTCAATCCCAACTCTGGCCGCCCGCGGCGCGACCGGGAGCTGAATCATGCCATTGGCATTATCCAGTCGGCTGGCGTCCGCACCGAACTTACGGTTTGCCGCTCCAGCCAGGAGGCGACTGACAACGCCCGCTGCGCCGTAGCCGACGGCAGCGACACGGTCTTTGCCTGCGGAGGCGATGGCACGATTCACGATGTCATCCAGGGATTAGCCGGCACACCCGTCGCGCTCGCCATTCTCCCCTTCGGCACCGCCAACGCTCTCGCCCACGACCTCGGAATCCCGTTCCGTCCTAGCACCGCGGCTCAAGTTGCCGTCGCAGGCAGAGTCCGCCGCATCCCGCTGGGCCGAGTTGAGTACGAGGATTTCACCGGCAAGTCTTCGGCCCGCTACTTCACCGTCGCTGCTGGCATCGGCGTAGACGCGCACCTGTTCTATAAACTCACCGCTCAGCTCAAGAATCGAACGGGGATGACAGCCTACTACCTCAAAGCCTGGCAGTTGTGGGCGACTTATAACATGCGTCGCTTTGAGGTCGAGTATGCCAACGGAAGTGGCCACCGCCAGCGCGCCTCGCTGACGGAACTCTTGGCAGTAAGAATCCGCTTCTTCGGAAACATCCTGCGCGAACTGGTTCCCGGAGCCTCGCTCGACTGCAGCGATCTGCGGGCGGTCATGTGCCGCACCGCCAGTCGGAATGCCTACCTGCAATATGTGGCCGGGGCGCTGCTCGGCCGCCCATGGAATATCGAGGGCATCGATCTGGTCAGTTGCTCGGAGGTCGTCTGCCGCCTGCCGGAGAAAAGCGGCAACGGTGACCATAGCGATGTTCATAGTGATGACCGCGTCTATGTCGAGGCCGATGGCGAGCTCCTCGGCCGCCTGCCCGCACGTATGACCATGGTTCCCGATGCGCTGTCGCTGGTGGTGCCCGCATGACTCTGCTGCTGCCCAGCCCTGTGTTATAAATCTCGCACATGCCGAGCTCTCGCCAAGGATCGATTCGCCTGTTTCAGTTCAAAGGGATCACTGTGTTTCTGCATTGGTCCTGGTTTCTGGTGGCGGCGTATGAAATCCAGAGCCGGAAGGGATCCTATTCCTCGATCGGCTGGAACGTGCTGGAGTATCTGGCGCTGTTTCTGATTGTGACGCTTCATGAGTTCGGCCACTCGCTGGCTTGCCGCCAAGTTGGTGGACAGGCGAACCAGATCGTGCTCTGGCCCCTCGGTGGTGTGGCCTATGTGGATCCTCCGCAACGGCCCGGCGCTACCCTCTGGTGAATGTCGTGCTGTTCCCGATCTTACTGGTGCTGTTGAAGTTGTCGTCGGGGTCGGCAGCAGCGTCGCCCAATGCCTATGCATTATTGTGGTTTTTGACTTGGCGAATTGACCTGGGTCTGCTGGTTTTCAACATGCTGCCCATCTATCCCTTGGACGGTGGACAGATTCTCAGGTCGCTGCTCTGGTTTGTGCTCGGACGCGCTCGAAGCTTGATGGTAGCCACCATCCTCGGCTTCCTGGGCGTGCCCTTGTTCATCCTTCTTGCCTTCTTAGAGCAATCCCTTTGGCTGGGGGCCATCGCCGTCTTCATGCTGATGAATTGCTGGGGCGGATTGCGGCACGCGCAGGCGTTGTTACGTTTCGCAAAGTTGCCGCGCCGGGAAGGGTTTGCCTGCCCGGCGTGCAAAACCTCGCCTCCGATCGGCGACTTCTGGAAGTGCGGGCGCTGCGGCCAGCCCTTCGACATTTTCCAGACTCAAGGGGTATGCCCCCACCGTGCGGCACAGTTTGCGGCGACAAAGTGCCTGGATTGCGGCGCAGTGTATCCCATCAGCGAGTGGGTCACGCCTGTAATCAGCGCGAGTTCGACGTTCGTCAACGAGGTCAGAGGTTAGAGGTCAGTTGCAGAGGTCAGAACCCTAGGCTTTTACCTCTGCAATCTGACCTCTAACCTCTAACCTCCCATGGAACCCGTAACTCATTTTCTATTCGGCGCCGCCATGGGCCGTGCCGGACTCAACCGGAAGACGGCGCTCGCCACGGTTACGTTAACCTTGGGAGCCGAGGCCGCCGACCTCGACGTCCTCAGCCGTTTCGGCGGCTCCGCCTTCGCCTTAAACCATCACCGCGGCTTTACGCATTCGTTCCTTGGAGTGCCGCTGGTAGCCGCCGTGGTCGTGGGATTCGTCTATCTTCTCTGGCGGCTGCGTGGCCGCAAGACCCCCAATCCCGACCTCCCTCCGCGCTGGAGATTGCTCTTCGCCTATGCCTGCCTCGCCGGCCTTAGCCACATTCTCCTCGACTTCACCACCAGCTACGGAATTCGTCCCTTCTGGCCGTTCTCCGAACGCTGGATTTCCTGGGACATCGTCTTCATCGTCGAGCCCATCCTCCTGGTAGTGCTTATTCTGGGTCTGATCCTGCCCGCATTGTTTTCGCTGATCAATGAAGAGATCGGCGTGCGCAGCAAGGGCCCCCACGCCCAGCCCCGTGGAAGACTAGCCGCGACTCTGGCACTGCTCGGAGTCTTCGCATACTGGGGACTCTGCGACTACGAGCATCGCCACGCCGTGGCCGCGCTCCAGTCCCGCACTTACCAGGGAGCCGATGCGCTTCGCGTTTCCGCCTATTCCTACATGACGAATCCGTTTCGCTGGCATGGCGTAGTGGAAACACCCGCTTTCTTCGCCACCATGGACGTTGATTCGCTCGCCCCCGAAGTCGATCCCGAAGCCGAAATGCAGATTCGCTACAAGCCCGAAGAAACACCCATCACATTAGCAGCCAAGAAAACCTACCTCGGACGCGTGTACCTGAGCTGGGCAGCGTATCCTCTAACCGAAACCGAACAACTCGAAAACGATCCGGTGGACAACACCCGCGCCGCCTACGTGGTGCGCTTCCGCGATCTCCGATACGACTATCCCGGACGCAACGCGCGGGCGACCCTCGGAGCGGTGGTGTTCCTGACCCGCGATCTGCAAGTAGTAGAAGAAAGCTTCGGAATGGGGAGGACGAGTACAAAAGCTCGCTGATGGAACCAAGCTCCGCAGAAACTTGCGCTCGTATCAGGGCATCGCTTTAGCGATGCCGAATATGATCCGAGATCAGATGCCTCTTTAGGGGCTGGACATCGACATCCGGCCCATCCCGGATTGGCTCGGTCGTGCAACTTCTGTAGGAAATTAGCCGCCACTAAATTTCAACCGTCCCTTGACCGGTACCATCCGCTCGCGCAACAATCCTAGTTGACTCTTTAACGAGGTGATCATGCTGGCTTACGTATTTGTGCTCTTCGCGGTCGCAGTGCGGTTCCTGCCGCATCCTTTGGCTTTTACTCCGGTAGCGGCAGCGCTGCTTTATTTTGGCGCGCGCGGTTCGTGGCGCCAACTGTGGGTGCCTTTGGCCCTCCTGGCTGCCTCGGACGTCATACTCACCAGGTTTGTGTACTCTTATCAATTTTCCTGGGACCATTTCGTGACTTGGGCGTGGTATGCGGCGATCCTGTGGCTGGGCGCCGGTCTGCGCCAGAACACCAGCTGGCTGCGGGTTGGCGGAGCCGCGCTGGCCAGTTCCGTCTCTTTCTTCGTGGTCAGTAATTTCGCCGTGTGGGCATGCTGGGCCATGTATCCCAAGACCCTGGCTGGCCTGATGACCTGCTACGCCGCCGGACTGCCATTCTTCCGCCGTGGAGTCGCCGGCGACATGCTTTTCACCGCCGTCATGTTTGGATTGCCAGCAGTCGCTGGTGTGGCGGCCCGCTCCATGCACAAGCCGCACGGAACCGCGGCCGCTTAGCCCGTCAATCGCGTCTCATCCGAGCGCAGCGTGGAATCCTTTCCCGCTGCGTTCTTGTTTTTCGCACCCTGCCGCTTCGCCCGCCGCCAGATCAACCACCCCGCCGCCAGCACTCCTGCTCCAACCAGAACCCACACGAAGTGGTGGGCGAAAAGCTTTCCGGCAAGTGTCACAATCTCCGGGCCGAACCAGAGTGTCAGCAGCGCCTCAATCAGAAAACGCACGAACCGTCCCGTAAAAATCGCCAGCAGAAAATGCGCGAAGTTCATCTCGAACGCCGCCGCTGCCAGCACCACAATCTTGAAAGGCGCGGGCGGAGGCAACATCGCCGGCAACATCAGCGCCCAGAATTCATGGTGGTCGAAGGATTTGTGAATCTTCTCGAAACGCTCCGCCGAAATCCGCTTGCGCAACAGAATCTCGCCACCCTTATACCCGATGACGTAGAGAACGATGCTTCCGAGCGCCGACCCGATCGAACCGAGCAGCACATACAGCAGGAACCGCGAGCGATCGTGATAGACGTAGCCTACGAAAATCGGATCCAGAGGCAGCCCCATGAAGGAGCCATCCACCGCCGCCAGCGCAAGCATCCCCCACGGCCCCAAAGGCGCAAGAACGTGCTTGATCCACTCACCATAAGCGTGGATAAAATGTTTGATCTTGTTCAAGTGAGTTAGACTAGTTTACGCGAGAAGGTGGAAGGGCGAACGTCCCCGCCCGGCTGGACGGGCGAGGCGCCCGTTTCTCCACCGCTCTAGTGCTCCGTCCTACCGGCAATCAACTCCAACGCATGCGGCAACAAATCAATCACCGCCTCCAGCGATTCGACCGCCCCCGCCGGACTGCCCGGCAGATTCAGAATCAGACTCGTTCCTCGAACGCCGCACACCGCGCGGCTCAGCGCCGCAAAGCGCGTCTTGCGCGCGCCCTGCATGCGCATCTGCTCCGCGATACCTTCCACCAGCCGTTCGCACACCGCGCTGGTAGCTTCCGGGGTCACATCGCGCGGAGCTATTCCGGTCCCGCCCGTGGTCACCACCAGACGAGCTGACCGACATAACTCAATCAGTTTTTCCTGGATCTCGGCACGCTCGTCGGCCACGACGCTGCGCAACACCACTTGAAAATTGTGCCGCTCAAGCGCTTCCGCTACGGCCGGACCGGAGAGGTCTTTTTTTCTACCGCGTTTATCGCCCTGCGAACACGAATCGCTAACCGTTAAGACTGCAGCGCGCGCAGGATCAGGTGTCGAGGAGGACATCTTCACCCTCAGCCGCTGCGTCCCTTTGCGCCTCGTCCAACCGACGCAGTCCTTCCATCAGCAGGCCCTGCGTATTCAACGTCGTCGTTTCCTGCGTCGACTTTCCGTTGAAATCAATCTGGAAGTTTCCCTCGGTCCAGCGCAGCACCTTGAAAACCGCTTCGTCTCCCGTAATCGAGCCATAGGCAGCGTGCTTGGCCTGCCCCTGCGAGAAATAGATCTCGCACTTTTCATCGTTGTTGCCCTTGGTCATCGTCAGCAGACAACTCTTGCGCCCCATCTCCAGCGATTGCACCAGGTCAATCACATTCATCTGCGCCAGGCTGCCGCGCAATACGCCGTCGGTCGATGCCGCCTTGCTCAGCTTCTCCAGCGCGATCCGGTCGACCACACGCTTGATTTTGTGTATGGCATCTTTCAGGAAGAAGGGTTTTTCCAGGTAGTCTTCAATCGGATCCTGCATCGACAATCGTTCGCTGATGTCGGCCTTAGTGGCCATCAGGATGACCGCGATCCCCGCCGTGGTCGCCCTCGCTTTCAGTTTCTCCAGCAACTGCCGCCCATCCATACCCGGCATGCGATAGTCGCTGATCATCACATCCGGCAGGTCATCGACCGCTTTCAGCAACGCATCGGCGCCGTCGGTCGCGACCGTGACCTTGCCCATCGCCGAGAGCGCCTGCTGCAGCATCCCCAGCACCATGGGGTTGTCGTCCACCAGCAGGATTTTGACGTCACTCGCCATAAATTAAAATTGTTGGAAAATTATTTCCGCTTGCCGCGTCTGCGGTAGTCTCCGCTCTTGCCCCCCGACTTCCGCTCCAGCGCCACTTCCCGGATTTCGATGCCCTTGTCGAGGGCTTTGCACATGTCATACACGGTCAGCGCGGCCACGCTGGCTGCGACCAGCGCTTCCATCTCTACGCCCGTCTCCGCCGTGGTCTTTACTTTTGTGGCGATGGAAACGCCATTCTCGCACACGCGTAGGGTCACAGCAATGTGCGACAGCGCCACCGGATGGCACATAGGAATCAACTCCGCTGTCCGCTTCGCCGCCATGATTCCCGCCGTCCGCGCCACCTCCAACGGGTCGCCCTTGGGATTCTTCGGCAGCGCCCGCAGCACCTCCGGCGACATGAGAACAAACGCGCTCGCCTCCGCTTCTCGCGCCGTTCGCGCCTTTGCGGACACGTCCACCATCCGAGCATGGCCCCGAGCGTCGTAATGGGATAGTTTTTTCGGCATCACCAACAGGTTATCGTACTCGTTTTGGCTCGTGTGGGAACCTTTCACCGCATCAAAACCGGCACCCATTCTCCCGCCTCAATCCGCCCCCGCTCCGGAGGAATCACCACATAGCAGTTCGCCCGAGCCAGCGTAGCGATATCGCCCGACCCTTGCCACCGCGCCAGTTCCACCTCCGCATTCTCAAATTCTCCCGAAAGCACCGCCGGAAGAAAGCGCTTTAGACCGGTCTTGGTTCGGATCTCCGACTTCAGTTGCGCTCGAAGAAAGATCAGCGGCTGCGGCGTCATCCCCGCCAGAGCAGCTATCATCGGCCGGGCAAACAGTTCAAAAGTCACCATGGTCGAGACCGGATTCCCCGGCAGCCCAAAGAAATATTTCTTGCTACACGTACCAAATACCACCGGCCGCCCAGGCTGAATCTCCGCTCCCGTAAAGTAAAAATCCGCCTTCAACTCCCCGAGAACCTGCTCCACCAGGTCGTACTTCCCCATGGAGACGCCGCCCGTCAGCAACAGCAGATCGCAACCCAATCCTTCCTCGATCAACTGCCGCAACCGCCTCCGCTCATCGGGGGCAATCGCCAGCCGCACCGCCTCCCCTCCCGCATTCTGAACCTGCGCCGCCAGTGAATAGGAATTCGAGTTCCGTATCTGCGCTGCCCCCGGTGCCGCGTCAATCTCCACCACTTCGTCGCCCGTCGAAAGCACGGCCACGCGCGGTTTCCGGAAAACCTGCACGCGGCTCTTGCCGGCCGACGCCGCAATCGCGATCCCAGCGTGGTCCAGTCGCCGTCCGCGATCCAGCAGCAGTTGTCCCGCACGCGCTTCCGCCCCACGCGGAACAAAGTTCTCGCCGGACTTCAGGCTGCGTCGGATCTCGACCTCGACCGTCCCCGCCGTCTTATCCAGCAACGACGTGTATTCCACCATCACTACCGCGTCCGCGCCCGCCGGCAGCGGAGCCCCCGTCATGATCCCCACCGCCTGCCCACGCCCGACCGAACACTTTTCCGGATCTGGCCAGTCGCCCGCCTTCACCTCGCCCAGCACTTCCAATCGCGTCGGGACCTGCGCCAAGTCCGCCGCCTGCACCGCATATCCATCGCGAGTAGCCCGCGCAAATGGAGGAAAGTCGCGGTCGGCCACAATTCCCTCCGCCAGCACCCGCCCCAGCCCCGCCAGCAGGTCCACCGTCTCCACGTCTCCCGGGCACACGCCCACCGCATGCCGCTCAACCAGATGCCGAGCCTCTTCAAAGCTGACCACCCGAGCCGAAGGCGCCAGCGAAGAAGAGGAATGGGAAGAAGACATGCAGGAATGATACGCCGCCGAATTCCGCCAAGCAGAGAAAGGCAAGAGCAAGAATGCTGTTCCGAGAACTGGCAACTGGGTACTGGGTACTGCCCTACCGCGCCAATTCCTGACCCAGCACCGTTGCATTGCTGGCGAAGCAAAGCCCGGTTTCCAGATCCACCAGACCCGAGCGGACCAGTTTCGCGATCTCACCATCGAAGTGCTGCATGCCTTCGCTTTCGCTGGCCTTGATCGCGTCCAGCAGCGTGCGGCCCGGCCGCTCGCCTTGCTCGATGCAATCGCGAGTGCGCGAGTTCGATTTCAGGATTTCGACTACGGGGATGCGGTCGCCGCCATCGCTGCGCGCTATCAGCCTCTGGGCAATGATATAGCGGAAGGTCTTGGCGAGGCGTTCCCGTACCGACTGCTGTTCGGCTATAGAGAATGTGCCGACGATGCGCTCCACCGTCTTCGAGGTATCGACGGTGTTCATGCACGAAAGAACGATGTGGCCATTTTCGGCGGCTTCAAGAAGAATCTCCAGCGTCTCCCGGTCGCGGATTTCGCCGATCATAATGACGCGCGGCGCCTGGCGCAGCGCCGCCCGCAGCGCCAGCGTGAAGTTCGGCGCATCGCTGTGCAACTCGCGCTGGTGCACCGTCGATTTCTTGTGATTGTGCAGAAACTCAATCGGATCTTCCACCGTCAGAACGTGATAGCAGAATTGGCCGTTGATGCGGTCAATCAAGGCGGCAAGCGTCGAAGACTTGCCCGATCCGGTTCCTCCCGCCACCAAGATGATCCCATTGCGAACTTTCGCCGCGTCTTCCAATTGCGCTGGCAGATGAAGCGAGCTGAACGTCGGAATGACGGTTGGAATCACGCGCATCACAATCGCGCAACTTCCGCGCTGGATGAAGACATTGACCCGGAAGCGGGCCATCCCTGGCAAGCCGTAAGAAACGTCGCACGAACCTTGCTCGCGAAGCGTGTTGACGGCCTGCTTATTGTTGCCGATCAGATCGGCGGCGATGCGGCGCGTGTCATCCGCTGAAAGAGTGCTGCTTCCGGAGATTTCGACCGCCGTGAGCTGTCCGTGAATCTCCACCTGGGGCCGCCGCCCCGGCGAGAAAATAAGATCGCTGACTTTCTCCGACGCGCGCAACATGCCCGCCAGCAGCACCGGCGTCGGGATCGAGCCCGTTCCACTGACGCCCTCAAAGGCAATCGCAATCGGGGAATTCCCCGGAGCCGCCATTCCACACACTCCCAGTTATCAGCCTTAACGCCACAGAGGGGAGAAACGTCGTAACCCGGAGGAACCTATACCTTGAATGTAACGCGGATAGGCAATACAGCGAAGGACAAGTAGGTCATAGACCTAGGTAACCGAAGACAGTACCACTACCCGGTCGCCAATCCCAGTCGCGTCAATGGAGACGAGTTCTCGGGTTTTTCTGGGTACCGGGTACTGGTAACTGAGTACGGTTTACTCTATTTCTTCACCGGCTTTTTCTTGGTTGTTCCGTAGCCGGTTTCAATGGTCGCGCCTATGCTGGCCAGCATGTCTTTGGCTGGCTGCGCAAGCTTGCCATCGGGCTGAAGCTCAAGATATTTCTGAAAGGCCTCGGCCGTGCCTGGGGGCGCGACCATCTTATCGCCCTGCAGGGTGGCTTTGCCGATCAGGTTCACACCCTTCCAGTAGTAGGCTTCCGCTTTTGTCGGGTCCGCGGCAATCACTTTGTCGAATGCCGCGATGGCATCATCCACCCTGCCCGCATTGGTAAGAACAGCGCCTTCGTTGAACAGATACGTGCCGGCATGCGTCGGATCCAACTGGGCCGCTTTGTTATAGTTGGTTACCGAATCATCGACCTTGTTCGACTTCGAATAGGCTTCGGCAAGGTTGTTATAGTAGGCGGCCATTTTCACATTGTTGTCGGGGTCCTTCTGGGCCGTTTCGGAGGCGCCGCGCAGGTCGATTGCCTTCTGGTAATCGGTTGCGGCCATCTCGTAACGCTTTTGTTTTTCGGCGGGATCAGTCTGCTTGGGCGCCGACATGCGGTAGGCGTCGCCGAGTTTGAACCAGATCAGATCGCGGGTGCTGTCAATCTGGTTGGCTTCGTTCAGGGTGGTGATTGCGGTCTCGAAGTCGCCGGCATCGGAAGCTGCCTTGGCGGCGGCCAGTTTTTCGTTGAGCGTGCCAACGGTCTTCCTTTCGGTCTCCGCCTTGGCTAGAGCCTCCTTCGCCTTCGCGGCTTGTTCCGCGCTCAATCCCTGGCCCTGGATTGCGGCCGCCTGTTCTTTCTTCAGGTCGAGGTCCAGCACCTCTTCGTCCACGCCTACCGAGACGTTGTTGACGTGCCAAAGTTCTTTACCGTCTTTGCTCAGTTTGACGTTGTACTTGCCGGGAACGATGCCGAGCGAGAAGTATTCGCCCTTGTTGTTGGTCTTAAGCTTGTAGACGTGGCCGGATTCGGTTCCGGTCCAATCCACTTCGGCTTGGATGATCGGTTTCCCTTCGATGTCTCTGCAAACTCCCTTCACGGTGCCCGTGGTTTGCGCGAACACCAGCGGAGCGGAGATCCCCATGGCGAGCGCGAGCAGCAAGGGAAGGATGAAATATTTCCTCATGATTTAGCCTCCCGGCAATGAAACTGAATTTTAAGACCGTTATGAAACCACTTCTAGCTCAATCGGGCAGCGGCTTCCGCATATGGAATGGGATCCTCCGCGCCCGCTTCGTGAAACGCGCGCAAGCGGAGCACACAACTATCGCAGACGCCGCAGGCGCGATCTTCACGCTGATAACATGACCACGTTAAATCGAAGGGGGCCCTCAATTCAAGGCCGAGCGTCACAATCTCGTGTTTATGCATCGCAATCAGCGGCGTCACCACCCGAATCGACCCTTCTTTCGTGCCCGCCTTCACCACCTCATTGAATGCTCGATAGTACTCCGGCCGGCAATCCGGATAGCCAGAACTATCAGGTTCGACCGCTCCGATGTAAACCTTTTCGGCCCCCAGCACTTCCGCCCAACTGACGGCAACGGCGAGAAAATGGGCGTTGCGGAAAGGGACATATGTGACCGGAACGCCGGCGCCGATCCGGTGGGCTTCGGGAACGGCTATGCTTGAATCGGTGAGGGCGGAGCCGCCGATAGAATGCAGGGCTTCATTGCGCACCAGCAGCCGGTCATAAATCCCGAGCCGGTCGCAGATGCTTTCGAAGGAACGCCGTTCGCGCTGTTCGGTGCGCTGCCCGTAGCTGACGTGGACAGCAGCGGCCTGGTGGTCGCGGGCTGCCAGTGCCGCACACACGCAGGAATCCATGCCGCCGCTCAGCAGGACCACAGCGCGGCTCCGTTTGCTGGTTGGGTTCGAGGGCATGACTCGCTAGGGAAGCACTGCAATCGCTTCTCTCTGATTTTATGACAGTTTGGCGGCTTTTCATGGGGCTTGCGTAAGGATTCTATTCGTAGCGCAGGCTTTCGACGGGATCGAGTTGGGAGGCGCGAACGGCGGGAACCGTCCCGAACAGGATGCCAACCAATGATGAAACCACGATGGCGATGATCGCCGAAAGCCCCGAGATCGGGATCCGATATTCGGTGAAGAACCGCACCGAGAAAGGAATCGCGAGCCCGATCACAATGCCGAGGACGCCGCCGATGAGGGAGATCAGGATGGCCTCGGAGAGGAACTGAAAGCGGATTTCGCGGTTGGTGGCGCCCACCGCTTTGCGGATGCCAATTTCGCGAATCCGGGCGCTGACGGTGGCCAACATGATGTTCATGATGCCGATGCCGCTGACCAGAAGAACGACCAGCGACACGGCCAGCAGAACCATGGTCATGGCGTTCGCTGTCTTGTCGGCCACCGCCACCAGTTGGGTCAGATTCCTGACGTTGTAAACGGATTCTGGCCGATGGCGGGACTGGATCACGTGTTGCACCTGGGCCGTGATCGGCACCACCAAAGAAGCGTCGGCGGCGGAAAAGAAAATCTGCTTCACCATGGGTGTTTCCTGAAAATAGCGCATCACCGTGTAGGGAATCAGCATGGTGTTGTCGGTCACCTCCGATTGCCCGAAGGTGTCCACCCGTTCGCGGAAAGTGCCGATGATGGTGAAGGGCAAGCCGCTCAGTTTGACCGTCTTTCCGAGCGAGGCTTGCTCGGAACCGTAGAGTTCGGTGGCCAGTTTCGGAGTGATGACGCCGACTTTGTTGTGCGCCTGAGAATCCTGCTGGTCGAAGAAACGTCCTGAGACGATGATCAGGTTACGAATCTGTTCGTAGGCCGGGTAAACCCCCATGATCTGCAGATCGCGCTCTTTCCCTCCGCCAATGGCCACGCGCTCGTTGAGAGGAAGTACAGGCGAAGCGGCAACGATGCCGTCAACCAGGTGCTGGACGGCCTCCATGTCTTCAATGGTCAGGGCATCGTTGCCGGTATTGGTGATGCGTCCTCCGCCGCTTTCGTATTCTGCATAGATCCAGTTCGACCCGATGGCTTGAATCTGATTCAGAAGGTACTGCTTGCCGGTCAGGCCGATGGTGGTGACCAGGATAAGCGAAGCGGTCCCTATCACCATGCCGAGCGCGGTAAGGGCAAAGCGAACTTTGTTACTGAGGAAGGTGTCAAAGGCAAACGTGAAAATCTCGCCGAGCGCCAGGTGCGTCCGCCCGCTTGTGGAATCGGCTGTATCCATGCTTTTGATTAGATGCTACGAGCAGTGGAAGCAGCCCGCAAGTCGTTGCCGGAGCCGCTGCGTGCTACCCCATAGACCGCCAACACCACCATCAAGGGATCAATTTGGCGTCGGAAGTATACTTCGACGTGCGTGAAATAAAACACTACCGGAAAGAACAAGAGCACGAGAGCATAGAGAGCCGCAACCGGCTTATTTACCCGTAACGTGCGGCGGAGGCCAACCACCGTCAACAGCGTAAAGATTGTGTTGAAGACAACATTGATGGGATCGTCAGGCTCCTGTTGCAGGTAATAGTGGCTGAAGCTCCAAAAGTGGGTCCAGATAAAGACGAAGCGCCGTACCGTGACCACGGCAACCCAGCGTGGGTTAGCTCGGATGAAGGCAAGAGCTTTTTCCTTGTTCTCCTCCATATAAGCGATTTCGCCAATTCGCTTGTACTTCTGCCACTCCGCGTCGTTGTGCCAGGGACCAATCTTCTCTTTCAAGGCCGAGCCCAGGGAGGCCCCAGCCCAGTAGGAAGTGTCGCCGTTGTTGCCGATGCGGAGCTCCAATCCCATCCCGTCCCGAAAAGGAATGAAGCGGTGGAATACCTCATAGTTGCGAATGAACCATGGACTCACCGAAAGAATGATGGTAAGTGAGGCCACTGTAAGTGGCATGAACCAGCGTTCTTTCTGCTGGTATAGGCGAAAGCCGATCCAACCCAACATGATCGGCAGGACGGTAAGACAGATAGGCTCAGTAAGCGCAGTGAATCCCCAAAGCAATCCATATCCGATCCACGCACGCATGCCAACCGGGCGCTCAAAATGCAATGTCATCAAGAACAATATGGTGAGCAGCAGTGTCGCCAGCCAAGTAGGCCAGATGCGCTCCGCCGGCCAATAAATCCCGAGGGGAAAGAGCGCCCAAGCCCATCCCGAGAACAGTGCGATCCGGTCTCCGAAAGTCTTGCGTGCCACGAAGAAAACTGGCAGACAGGTCAAGGCCGAGATCAAGGCTTGCAAAGAGAGCAACACCAATGCGGCCGCTTTGCTGTAGGTTCCAAAGATCTCGAAAACACCCGCGATCAGATAGGGATAGACCGGGGTGAGCCAAGCCGTCGGTCCAGTGTTTTCAAAGAGTGGACTGCCAAATCCATGACCCTGCACAATGGAGTAGGCGATCTTGCCGTTTTCAAAGGCAAAGTGCCAGTGATTTCGACTCGGGTCCATTTGATCAGGGTAGAGAAACCCGACCACCGCCAGCCGGATGGCTAAAGCGACCAGGACCATACACCATTTGCTGTTGACGCAAGCCGCAAACTTTGCGCGGGGACCAACTGCAGTCGACATCGGGTTTTGCATGCTTGAAATCAGGACTCAGAACCGGGTTTCAACATCGTTGCCAATGAGTTTTGTTGCCATCGCGATTCTCCGCAAAATGCTACACCCGTATGCCAGCACGAGCATTACCAGTATCGCACGCCAAGGGTTGTAGTTTGTCAGCACCACCGCCAGGCCTTATCATCAAGCGCAAGCCCAGAAATGTCGCCCTTATCACTCTCCTCCAACCCGAGCGCAGGCCCGGAAACTTGGATCCAAGCTTCGAACGAACGACGTTTCCCGTCATTCCTGATTTCCATGGTTCTGGTGGCGCTGGTGATCCGTCTGGTCGTCATGGTTTTCCTGCTGCCGGAGCAACTCGAACCGCAGCGCGACCACTGGCATTTCGGATACGAAGCGGGCAGAATCGCCCGCTCCATCGTTCAGGGTCGCGGCTTCGCCAGTCCCTTGTTCGAAGACACCGGTCCCACTGCCTGGATGACCCCGGTTTATCCCTATCTGGTGGCCGGTGTCTTCAAGTTGTTCGGCACCTACACAAAGACCTCCGCAATCGTCCTGCTTTCGCTGAATGCCTTGATGTCGGCGCTGGCCTGCGTTCTCGTCTTCCTGATCGCTCGATTCAGCTTTGGAGATCGCGTCGCCAAATGGTCCGGCTGGGCCTGGGCATTCTGTCCCTACGCCATTTATTTTCCCGTCGAACGCATCTGGGAAACCTGGCTGGCGACCCTGCTCCTTTGCCTGATTTTCCTGATTACGCTCGATCTCGAGAATGAAAACAAGTTTCGGAAATGGGCTCTTTTCGGCGTGCTCTGGGGACTGGCCGCACTGACCAGCCCAGCCCTGCTCTCCGTGCTGCCCTTCCTCGCCGGATGGGTCATCTATCGCCGCCATCGCCGCGGCCAATCCTGGTTTGCCGTCAATGCCGTGGCCGCTATCGTGTTCATTGCGGTCATCTCACCCTGGTTCATCCGTAACTATGAAGTCTTCCATCGCGTCATTCCCTTTCGCGACAATATGGGGCTCGTCCTTCGGCTAGGCACTAAAGGCAGCACCTCGTACTGGGGGCCCTACGAACTTGGGCCTTGGCACAACGAGCAGGAATGGAATGAATTTAAGCAGCTCGGCGAACTCGCATACATGGACAAGAAAAAGCGGCAGGCGATCGAGTTTATTCGCGCCGATCCCGGCTGGTACGCCTGGGCCACGGTGCGCCGCGCCATTTACATTTGGACGGGCTACTGGAGCCTCGATCGCGCCTATCTCTCCCAGGAGCCGCTCGATCCGCCCAACATTTTATTCTGCACCACGCTCACCGTCCTCGCGCTTCTCGGCCTGCGGCGCGCACTGCGGGCGGATTGGTCGAGCACTCTGCCTTATGCGCTCGTGCTCTTCTCGTTCCCGCTCATTTACTACATCACGAGTCCGGAAGTGTACTATCGGAGGCCCATCGACCCCTTTTTCGTGATCTTGGCTGTGGTAGCGGTGCTGAAGAGCGGGAAATCGGGGCCGATATGAGCGGAACCCACTCAACAAAACGAAAGACGGCCCTTTATCTTCTCCTGCTGACTGCAGCCGCACTGCTGATTCATGGCTATCATCCCTATGCGGAAGACTCGGAGATTTACCTCCCCGGTGTTCTGAAGATTCTGAATCCCAGCTTGTTTCCGGCGAACGCGGAGTTCTTTGGCGAACACGCCGGTCACACGTTATATCCGAACCTGATTGCCTTTTCGGTTCGGGCCACGCATCTGCCGTTGCCGTGGGTCGCGTTTCTGTGGCACCTGATCTCTATCTTTCTGCTGCTGGCAGCGAGCTGGCGGCTGGCTTCGGCCTTGTTTAAAAAAGAAGAGAGCGCTGAAGACGATCGGGCGCGCTGGGCGGCAGTGGCTTTGATGGCCGCATTGCTGACTTTGCCCATTGCCGGTACGGCGCTTTACATCCTCGATCAGTATTTGAATCCGAGGAACCTGGCGGCGTTTGCGGCGCTGTTTGCGGTGGCGGAAGTGCTGCACAGAAAATATGGACGCGCTGGGTTGTGGCTGGTGTTTGCCGCAGCCATGCATCCATTCATGGCGAGCTTCGCGATTTTATTTTGTGTGTGGATCATTTTGTTGGATTGCTTTCGTCCGCGGATATTGGGCTTCGCGGTCGCGCTTCCCTTCGGCATTACATTGGATCTTCCGCCGGCTGCTTATCACCAAGTCGCGATGCGGCAGCCTTCGCACTTCATCCTGCGCTGGGAGTGGTATGAGTGGCTGGGAGTAATCGGCCCGGTGCTCCTGTTCTGGTGGTTCGCAGGTTGGGCGCGCCGGCGCGGCATGAAGAATCTGGAATTGGTATCGAGAGCGATGGTGCCCTTCGTGCTGGTGGCGTTGGCGGCGGCGATTGTGCTCGGAATCCCGGATCGCTTCGAGGCTCTGACGCGGCTTCAGCCCCTACGCTGCCTGGCGTTGTGCTACATGGTTCTCGTGGTGGCAGGCGGAGGACTGTTGGGGCAATACCTGCTGCAACGTCAAGTCTGGCGTTGGCTGGCGCTGTTTATCCCTCTCAGCCTGGGAATGTATTTTGCCCAACGCCAGGTGTTTCCGGCAAGCCAGCACATCGAGTGGCCATGGGCGCAGCCGCGCAACCAATGGGCGCAGGCCTTTGAGTGGATTCGCGGCAATACGCCAGTGGACGCCCTATTCGCGCTCGATCCCCGGCACATGGAGCTTCCGGGTGAAGACGAAAACGGATTTCGCGCGCGCGCCGAACGCAGCAGGCTGGCCGATCTGGTCAAGGACAAGGGAGCCTGTTCGATGTTTCCGCCCATGTCGGTGAAGTGGGCGGAACAGATCGCGGATCAGAATAATTTTGAGAAGTTCGGGAAAGATGACTTCCAACGTCTGCGACAGAAGTACGGAGTCGGTTGGGTAGTGGTGCAGCAGCCCGGCCCGGCAGGAATGGAATGTCCCTATGAGAATTCGGCGGTGCGAGTCTGCCGGGTGAACTGAGACGCCGACGCGCATCCAACGATGTGTTAGCCTTACTGACTTAAGCGCATGGCGGACCCGATTGTAACCCCCGCAACTCGGCCACTGTTTCCTTACGTAAAGTGGTCCTCCCAGCTACCCGGCTTGCGGCGGCAGTTTCGGGAGAACCAGCCCTATCCGCACGTGCACCTCAAGGAATTTCTGGACTCCTACGTGGCGGCGGAAATGACCAGCGAGTTCCCCGGCCTGGCAACCGACGCTTGGACGCGCTACAAACACCCCAACGAAAACAAAGTGGGACTCGCCAAACGATCCCTCTTTCCGCCGCTTCTGGGCGAGGTAGTGGACGAACTCAATTCGGAAGCGTTCGTCGATTGGCTCTCGCAACTGACAGGCATTCCGGACCTGCTGTCGGACGACATGCTGGAAGGCGGCGGCCTGCACCAGTCGGGCGCAGGCGGATTCCTGAACGTGCACACCGACTTCAGCAATCATCACTACCATAAGCATTGGCGGCGGCAGGTCAACCTGATTCTCTATCTCAACCCCACTTGGCAGGAGGAGTGGGGCGGTGCCATTGAACTATGGGACCGAGAGGTGCGCCGTTGCGTGGTGAAAATACCACCGCTGTTCAACCAAGCGCTGATCTTCCGCACCGATGAGATTTCTTATCACGGCTTCCCCGATCCCCTGCGCTGTCCCGAGGGCGAATCTCGCAAGAGCCTGGCCTTGTATTACTACACCGTCGAGGCTGGCGCCGAGGTCAAAACGCGTTCCACAAACTATCGTCCGCGGCCGGAGGATGGCCCGCTAAAGTCCAGCATGATCTGGTTGGATAAGCAGGCCGTGGATCTCTATTCACGGGCCAAGGCGCGCTTCGGTTTCTCGGATGAGTTTGCCAGCAAGATTCTGGGGTTCCTCTCGCGGAAACGCTGATAGGGAGCCGCTCGTTTTTTTCAGCGTCTCGGTGAAGTGGTCGGCAATCCTCCCTTGTAATATGCCTCAGAATCAGCCTCGAGAGTTTTCCCCTTCTCGCTGAAGATGCGGTTGTGGATCATACCGGCGCGCTGGAGCGCGAACTGAAGAGTGGTACCGAGCACGCCGAGTCCGTATTGCACGCTGCGGCGGAAATTGATGGACGAGGCTTCCTTGAAATATTTCGTGGGACAGGAAACCTCGCCGATGTGGAAGCCGAAGTAGACACATTGGGCGAGCATCTGGTTGTCAAAGACGAAATCGTCGCTATTTTCCCCAAGCGGCAGGCGGGTGAGCACCTCGCGGCTGAAGGCGCGGTAGCCGGTGTGATACTCGGAGAGCTTGACGCGCAGGAATAGGTTCTCAAAGGCGGTGAGCAGACGGTTGGCGACATATTTATAAAGCGGCATGCCGCCGCGCAACGCGGTGCCGCCAATGATGCGAGAACCGAGAACCACGTCGTAAACTCCGTAAGCGATCATGCTCGCCATCGCGGTGACCAGCAGCGGCGTGTACTGGTAATCCGGGTGGACCATGATGACAACGTCGGCCCCAGCGGCCAGTGCTTCGCGATAGCAGGTTTGCTGATTGCGGCCATAGCCGTAGTTGCGGTCGTGAACAAAAAACTGCAAGCCGAGGCGGTGCGCAACCTCCACGGTGCGATCGGAGCTGTGGTCGTCGACAAGAATGCGAATATCGACCAGCTCCGGCAATTCCCGTACCGTTGCTTCCAGCGTCTTTTCCGCGTTATAAGCGGGCAACACCACGGCAATGCGTTTGCCGTTAATCATGCAGTCTTTTCCTCGATGGTCTGCCAGAATAATAAATGGAAACCCGAACCTCTGCCTTGAACTATCGGCAAGCTATGGGCGAAACTAACAATATGCCCGCTCGCACGCTGTTTGAGAAAGTCTGGGATGCGCATGTGGTTGCCGCTCCCGAAGGGCAGTCGGCGCTGCTCTATATCGATTTGCACTTGGTGCACGAAGTGACGTCGCCGCAGGCTTTTGACGGTCTGCGCGCCAATGGACGCCGTCTGCGCCAGCCTCTGCGCACGGTGGCTACCGTCGACCACAATATCCCGACCACTCCGCGCGGCCTTCCCATCACCGACCCGATTGCCGCCAGGCAGATTGAAGCGCTGCAGAAGAATTGCCGCGAGTTCGGAGTTCCACTCTTTGACATGGACTCCGCCGAGCAGGGCATTGTGCACGTCATCGGCCCAGAACTCGGCATCACGCTGCCGGGGATGACGATTGTCTGCGGTGACAGCCATACCTCGACCCACGGCGCGTTCGGATCATTGGCCTTTGGCATTGGGACGTCGGAGGTGGAGCACGTGCTGGCAACGCAATGCCTGCCGCAGAAAAAGCCAAAGACAATGCAGATCCACGTCCGCGGAAAGCTGACCGAAGGCGTGACCGCCAAAGATCTGGCACTCGGAATCATTGGGCGAATCGGCACCGATGGCGCCACCGGATACGTCATCGAATACGCCGGGGATGCGGTGCGTGCCTTGTCGATGGAAGCCCGCATGACCCTGTGCAATATGAGCATCGAGGCAGGAGCGCGAGCCGGACTGATCGCGCCCGATGACACGACATTCGCCTATGTCAGCGGCCGCCGCTTTGCTCCGAAAGGAAAAGCTTGGGAAGAAGCGGTTGCTTACTGGCGGACGCTCGCCAGCGATCGCGAAGCCAAGTTCGATCGCGTGATTGAGATCGACGCTGCATTGCTCGCGCCCTTTGTGACCTGGGGGACAAACCCCGGAATGGTTGTGCCAGTGAATGCGCGCGTTCCCGAGTTAAAGAGTTTCGCGCAAGAGGCCGACCGGCGCGCGGCCGAACAGGCGCTCGCCTATATGGGCCTCAATCCCGGAACGCCAATCGAAGCGATCGCTGTCGACCGGGTTTTCATCGGATCGTGCACCAACTCGCGCATCGAAGACCTGCGGGCGGCGGCGCGAGTGGCGAAAGGGCAGCATGTGAATCCGAAAGTTCGCGCCATGGTGGTGCCCGGCTCGCAGGCGATCAAGCGCGCGGCAGAAGAGGAAGGATTGGACCGCATTTTTCTGGATGCCGGATTTGAATGGCGCGAGTCGGGATGCTCGATGTGTCTGGGCATGAATCCTGACATCCTGCAACCGGGAGAGCGTTGCGCATCAACAAGCAACCGGAATTTCGAAGGACGCCAAGGCCGCGGAGGGCGCACGCATCTCGTCAGCCCGATGATGGCGGCAGCAGCGGCCATTGCGGGACATTTCACGGATATTCGCAATTGGAAGTTTCATTAGCCAGAGGTGGATATGGAATGGCCACTTGTGATCGTGATCGCTCTGTCATTCTTGGGGTTTGTCATTGTAGGCGTGTCGAATCTGGTTTTCTACAGGATTTTCAGTGAAGTCAGCGCCGCGAGCCCCGATTATCAGCAGGTAAGCTTTTGGAAGGTTGGCTGGAAATCCCGTGGCGTTATCAGACGGCACCGTGAGCTTTTCCCCAACAGCAAGCAGCGTTCCAAGATGGGATGGTTAAGTGCCGTAGGGATGCTGCTATTTTTGGGGGGAATGATTTTCGGAATGCTTGCGACAAACGCCGGATGGATCAACAACTAAGAATTTCCTCCCTACCTGCCGAATGACCAACGACTAACGACGATTTCGTAAACTGAGACAAACTATGCAGCCCTATCGCAAGCATACCGGCATCGTTGTCCCGCTCGATAAAGTCAACGTGGACACAGACCAAATCATCCCCAAACAGTTTCTGAAGCGCATCGAGCGCACCGGATTCGGAGAATTCCTGTTCTACGACTGGCGTTTTGCGGGTGACGGAAAAAAGATTCCCGATTTTGTGCTTCACCAGCCGCGCTATGCCAAAGCCTCGATCCTGGTCGCGGGGAAAAACTTCGGCTGTGGATCCTCGCGCGAACACGCCGTCTGGGCGCTAGCAGATTTTGGCTTCAAGGTAGTGATCGCGTCGTCATTTGCCGACATCTTCGCGAACAACAGCCTGAAGAATGGCCTGCTCACTGTGCGCCTCGGCGAAGAGCAAGTGGCGGAGATCACCCGCCGCGCCAAAGAAATTGAAAATTATCAACTCACGGTCGATCTCGAAACATTGCGAGTGGAAGACGGACGAGGATTTGCCGCAACCTTCGCAATGGATGAATTCTCGCGTCATTGCCTGCTGAATGGCTTGGACGATATCGGGCTGACGCTGCAGCATGAAGCGGAGATCAAGGCGTACGAAGCAAAGCATCCCGTGCGGGCGGAAATGAAGGCGATTCTGACGGTGGAGTGACGGGCGCCTCGCCCGTCCACACGCCACCGAGCCGCCAATCCTTCTGACGCAAACTCGCTCCAGGTTGTACACTTTTGACTTTCACTGCTAGCGCGGTGCCGGGTCACACCGTACTACATCGGAGTGCGTTCGTGAAAAACCTTCTTTTCGCCTTCACCATCAACCTGCTGGTTTTACTTTCCGCCGCGCATGCTCAGACCGCCGTCGCTCCAAAGCAACTCACGATTGAACAGATCTTCGCAGAGGGCGGCATCGTGGGCCAAGCTCCGGAAACGATTCAGTGGAGTCCGGACGGCACCAAGGTTTCTTTCGTCCAGCGCGATGACGCCGGCGAGCATGGTGAACTCTGGTATTTGGACGCCGTGACCGGCGAGAAAAAAGTACTAGCTAGCGAAACCAAGCTGTCGCAGCTTGCCCCGCCTGCGAGCAAGATCAAGGATGAGCGTGAAAGAGCGCGCGTGACGCGCTATCACGTCTCCGCCTACACCTGGTCGCCCGACTCCAAACACCTGCTCTTCAATTCCCAGGGACAGCTTTGGTTTTACAGCCTCGACACGGGAACGGCGGTGCAGCTCACGTCGTCTCCGGACCCGAGCGAAGACCCGAAGTTTTCGCCAGACGGCAAGCGGCTAGCCTATGTGCGCAAGCACAATCTTTATGCGCATCCAGTGTCGGGCGAAGAAGGCGAATATGCCCTCACGCACGACGAAAAACAAAAAGACCAGGACAAAAACCGGGACAAGGATAAGGAAGATAACCTCCTGAATGGCGAAGTGGATTGGGTTTACGCCGAAGAATTAGACGTGCGCAGCAACTTTTTCTGGTCGCCCGAAGGGCGCGACATCATTTTTCTGCAAATGGATGAAACCCGCGTACCGGCTTATCCCATCATCGACTGGTTGCCGACGCATCCTCATGTCGAACAGGAAAAGTATCCGAAGGCGGGAGATCCCAATCCCACCGTGCGTGTGGGAGCGGTGAGCAGCAACGGCGGCAAAGTGCGCTGGTTCAAACTCACCGATGATGATGACACCTACGTGCCACGTTTCGGCTGGATTCGCGAAAACTGGGCTTGGGCGGAGGTCCTGAATCGCAAGCAGGATGTGCTGGACCTTTATTTCATCGACGCCAAGTCGGGCAAGTCGCGCAAAGTGCTGACCGAATCGGCTCCCGATGCCTGGGTCAACGTCAACGACGACTTTCGCATCTTGAAATCTGGCGACCGCTTTCTGTGGACCAGCTGGCGCGACGGTCACACCCATATTTATCTCTACAGTTTCAACGCGCAGGACCCGACGGCGGCCGATGCGAAACTCGAACGCCAGCTCGAAAGCGGAGACTATGAGGTGCTCGCCATCAGCGGCGTGGATGATGCATCGGGCACGGTCTTTTTCACCGCTAATAAGGGAGATCCGCGGCAGGAGAAGCTCTTTTCCGTGAAGCTGGATGGCTCGGGAATGCAAAGCCTTTCGTCCGAAGAAGGAAATTACACCGCCAATTTCGCCGATGACGGCAAGCATTTTGTGGAAACGCATTCTGCGACCCTGACGCCGCCGCGGATTGCCGTGTGCGCGCCGGGCGGAGCCTGCCAGAAACTCTGGGAAGGGAGGAGCATAGCCGACTACAATCCGATCGCGCCGAAGATGATGGAGTTCAAAGCCGAAGACGGCACGGTGTTATACGGATCTCTGGTTTTGCCGCGTCATGCGGATGCGAACCAGAAAATCCCGCTCATCGTCTACACCTACGGCGGACCGGCGGACCAGCTCGTGCAGGATGCATGGGGTGGAACTACTGCCCAGTTCCATCAGATTCTGGCGAACGAAGGCTTCGCGATTTTCTCCGTCGACAATCGCGGAACTCCGAATCGCGGCAAGAAATTTTCGGCCGCGATTCGCGGACAATGCGGCCCGGTTGAACTGAAAGACCAGCTTGCGGCGCTCAACCAGTTGTACGCGCAGTTTCCGCAACTCGACCGCACGCGCACCGGGGCTTGGGGATGGTCGAACGGTGGTTCCATGACGCTCTACGCGCTGACGCATTCCGACCGCTTCAAAGCGGGGATCGCGGTTGCGCCCGTGACCAACTGGCGCGACTACGATTCGATTTATACCGAGCGCTACATGGGTTTGCCGAAGGAAAACGCCAGCGCCTACGACGATTCGATCGTAAGGGCGGCCAGCAGTTTGCACGGTTCGTTGCTGCTCGTGCATGGAACGAGCGACGACAATGTGCACTTCCAGAATACGATCCAGATGACCGACGCCCTGATCAAAGCCCAGAAGCAATTTCGGCTGATGGTGTATCCCGACAAGACGCACGGCATTGCAGGATCGAGCACACGCACGCAGTTGTTTCACATGATGGAAGATTTCTGGAACCAGGAATTGAAATAGTTGTCAGTTATCAGTTGCCAGTTGTCAGTTCTCGACAAAACTAAGACTTTACTGACAACTGGCAACTGATAACTGAAGACATTTTTTATGCACCGCACAACTCTCGGCGATTTTGAACTCACGGTCGTTTCCGATGGAACTTACTTCCTCGACGGCGGAGCCTTTTTCGGCGTCGTCCCCAAGACCATGTGGTCGAAAAAGGCCACACCTGACGAGCAGAACCGCCTCGATGCAGGACTGAATTCGTTACTCGTGCGCACCGGCAAGAAAAACATTCTGATCGAGACCGGCATCGGCAACAAACTGCCCGACAAGTTGGTGCAGATTTACAAACAGCCGGCCAAATTGCTCGAAAACCTGCACGCCGCGGGCGTTGCACCCGAAGACATCGACATCGTCATCAACACCCACCTGCATTTTGACCACTGCGGCTGGAACACGGTTCGCCGCGGCGATCAGGTGGTACCGACCTTTCCGAACGCGAGATATTACGCGCAGGAACCAGAGTGGGAGCATGGCCGTCTGCAACTGGAGCGCGACGCCATCAGCTACATGAGTCCGAACTACGATCCGCTGCTGGAAACCGGCCAGATGGTGCTGCTGAACGGCGATCAGGAGCTTTCACCCGGCATCTCGGTCAAAGTCTTCCCCGGACACACGGCGAATATGCAGGCAGTGATCGTCGAGAGCGGTGGCAAGAAAGCCTGTTACATCTCCGACCTGATTCCGACCTCCAATCATCTCGACCTGACCTGGGTCATGGCGTTCGATCTGTTTCCGCTCGAAACCATCGAGAGCCGCAAGAAGTACTACGCGCAGGCGATCCCGGAGAAATGGCTGACAGTATTCACGCATGATGCCGCTACGCCGTGGGGACATGTGGAGCGCGGGGAGCGGGGAAGGCTCAGTCTAGCCAAACCCACGTAGTTGCACCAACTATCCCGAATGCCCTCTGATGCGATAGCTTCTAATGGGAGGGACGGTTACCCGTGAAACCGGTTTCCAGGAAAGCATCCAAGCAATCCAGCGTAGAGGGGCAGGGTCGTCTAGCCGATTTTCGTCTTGCATATTTCAAGGAACGCCGCGACGAGATTATCTCGACCATCCGCGAGTTGGTCGAAATCGAGTCTCCCAGCGACAACAAAGCCGCCGTGGACCGCGTATCGGAGGCCGTCGCGCACAAATTCTCCCGACTTGGTGGTGAAGTTCGCATCCATCCCGCGCAGGACTTTGGCAATCATCTGCAAGTGGACCTTCCCGGCAACTCCTCCGCCAAGCCGGTGTTGCTGCTCGGCCACTACGACACCGTTTATACGCTGGGCACACTCGCCACCATGCCGTGCCGGACCATGGACAACGACAATAAACTCACCGGCCCCGGCGTCCTCGATATGAAATCCGGCATCGCTCTGATGATTTATGCGCTTGCCGCTCTGCAAGACTGGCATGGCGCTTTACCGCGCCCAGTAACCGTGCTCCTGGTTTCCGACGAGGAAGTAGGCAGCGACTCATCGCGAGCGATCACCGAGTCGCTGGCAAACAAAGCTGCGGCCGTGCTCGTGCTCGAACCTTCTTATGGACTCCAGGGCGCTGTAAAAACTGCGCGCAAAGGAGTTGGCGAATACCTCGTCAAAGTCACCGGCAAGGCGTCTCATGCCGGCCTCGACTTCCAGAAAGGAGTGAATTCGATTCTCGAGCTGGCGCGCCAGATCGAAAAAATTTCCAGCTTCACTGAACTAAAGAAAGGCTTGACGGTAAACGTCGGCATCGTCAGCGGCGGATCGCGAACCAACGTGGTTCCGGCCGAAGCTTCGGCCCAGGTCGATGTCCGCATTGCGCGCATGAAAGACGCCGCCGGAATCGACAAGAAGATGCGCAGCCTGCGCCCCTTCAATCGCAAGTGCAAAATCGAGATCAGCGGAGGCATCAATCGTCCGCCCATGGAACGCACCGCAGGAGTGGCGGCCCTATACGCGCAGGCCGTAGCCATCGCGCGCGACCTGGGATGGAAGCTCGGCGAAGCTGCGGTCGGCGGCGGTTCCGATGGCAATTTCACCGCCGGTTTGGGTATCCCCACCCTGGACGGCCTCGGCGGCGTAGGCGACGGAGCCCACGCGCCGCATGAACATATCCTGATCTCGGAGTTGCCTCGGCGGGCTGCGCTCCTCGCGGGCTTAATCGAGGTGGTGTGACCTAACCCGCTGTCATCCAGGCAGTTAAGGTTAAATCACACTTTCCTGTGATCGCCGGCACTGGGAGCTTTGACCTGGGGGTCTACACTGGCCTAGAATTTAGTTGGGGTTGGGGTTCTGCTGCATGGAAGGGCGTAGAGGGAGGTTTTATGGAGGGTCTGTTCCAGCCGTGGCATATTTTGCTGATTATCGGCATCGCGCTGTTGCTTTTCGGACCGAGTAAGTTTGCCGACTTGGGCAAAGGGCTGGGCGAAGGCATAAAGAATTTCAAGGCCGCGGTGAAAGAGCCCGCGAAGGACGACAAGGAAAAAGAGGCGCCCAAGCCACCTGCCGCCTAGATAGCCCGTGTAGCGCGGGCGCCCTCGCCCGCGTGCTGTCACAATCACGAATCTGCGCTACCTCAACCCAGCCTGCCGCAGCATCCTCCACGCTAGCGCCACCGGCAGTCCCACCACGTTGCTGTAATCCCCTTCAATGCGAGGAATCCAGCGCGAAGCAATGCCCTGGATCGCGTAGGCTCCCGCTTTGTCCATAGGCTCGCCGCTGGCGACGTAGTCAGCGATCTCCTTTTCAGAAATTCCGGACACGGTCACCGAAGTGGTTTCACTAGCCACTGAGCACTGACCACTGACCACTAAACAGACCCCAGTAATCACCTGATGCTCGCGTCCGGAAAGCCGGTGCAACATGTGAGCAGCGTCCGCCGCATCGGAAGGCTTGCCAAGAATCTCGCCATCCACGACAACCAAGGTATCGGCTCCGAGCACGAAGTCTTGCGGACGTTGACGCGCAACCGTAAGCGCCTTCCCGCGCGCCAGTCGTTCGGCACACTCTTTTGCGGATTCCCCAGGCATCGGATCTTCCGGAATGTGCGCAGGCTGCACTTCGAAATTGATCCCGGCGTTGCGCAGCAACTCCTGACGGCGCGGCGAAGCGGAAGCTAGTACGAGCATGGAAACATTGTACGGGCCTCTGCCGGGCGGCGGTCAGTGAGTGTAATGGAGATGTTACGTCAACTATCCGATTCCAGAAGTTGCGCTGAAGTTTCGACGAGTCCCGCTTGCGAAACGCTGCAAGGAGTTTTTCGTGGTAACCTCTTGCTGTCGTGGGCCTACGTATCCCATCAAAGTACCTGCTGCTTGTCGGTGTGCTTTTCCCCTGCCAGCGGCTCTATTCGCAGAGCTTTGACTGTTTGGGCCGTTCGACCGTGATAACAGTCGTGGGTAGAAGAGACAAAGACCTAACGAGTCCCATTGGTTCTCTCAGTGCCGAAGACCTTCGCGCCAAGGTGGGCGGCAAGAGTGTTTCGATAGGGTCCGTGGCGCCTCGATCAAAACCGCTACGTGTCAGCATCGTGTTGGACATCGGCTCAGGCCAGAGGAAGTTAACGTGGGACGCGACGCGGTTGATGATCCACAATTTTCCAGCGCACTTTTCAGAAGGCACAGAATTCTCTCTGGTGGCCTTCGATGACAGGGTTGAACAGAAGGCTTCGCTTCAGCGGGGGACGCATGCACTAGATGAATTTGTGGATGCGCTATTGCCGTCGAAGACTAAGGAATCGAAAACTGGCCTGTATGAGGGACTGGCGGCGGGCATCAGGACCTTGGGTACGCCGCAGCTGGGTGACACCGTGTTCTTGGTTACCGCTTGGGAAGATGCGGGCAATAGCAACGAACAAAAGGCCACCGTACAATGGCTCTCCGCAGCTGGTGTTCGTCTATTTGGCATTTCTTTCGACTCGTCAAGACTTCCTGGAGTGGCTCCCACAGGAACATTTGTCTCCCTCACGAGTTTCACTCCGATAGAGGCCGCGGCTAGGATGTCTGGAGGATTGTGGATAAGGTCATCTGCCAGTGGGCCTGCTTTAGATATGCTCCCGAAAGCGTCGGCGTCTGTGATGGCGGATTTTTACACCTTAGGGCTGAAACTGGAACAGCCACTTGTTAAAGCCGAAGAGATGAAAATCGAATTGGTCAAGGGAGGCAAAATCAGCCTCAAACCTAACCTGAGCCTCAAGGATGTTGTGCTTTCATATCCGCAGGCGCTCTACCCCTGTCGCTGAAACGACCGCAGCAGACCATGACATTCGCGCACCACGACGGCTCAACGTTGTTAGCAGGCGTGGCTGTTGAAAAAGGAACCAAAACAGTAGTTTCAGCGAATTTCAGCGCCTGCGGTGAACGAAGATTCAATAACTTGCGGACGATTTTCGTTGTCGAAATTCCCTGAAAAGAGTTTTTCAACAGCCACAGGCGATTGCACTCACGACCCAGGTTCTTGTGTGATCGACGCAGGCCGAAGAAGAAACACGTTACTCCAGCGCTTCCGGCTCGAGCGAAATGTTCTTCTCGCCCTTGGCGCGCTTTTCCCAGTATTTCTTCACCCAGGCTTCGTAGCTCTTGCCGGCGGCGGTGTCGCGTCCAGTGAAGGCGATGGCGGCGATATCGGAGTAGGGGATTTGGGGACGCTCGTTGCTGGCTGCGAGGATCAGGCGAACGACGGAATCTGCCAGCGTCGGCCCAACGCGGCGGTCGAACAGATATCCCGTGACTTCCGCGCCGTTCTTAAGCGTGATGGTCACGTCGCCGCGATAGTCAAATGCTTTTTCGATCACCGCCCGCACATCGGCGTCGGTAGCAAGTTGCGGGATCCATCCCTGAAGATTTTCACGCTCGAATCCGGGGACAACTTCGAGTTCATCGGTCGGTCGCGGCGGCGCCGCCAAAGCTTGCGCGCCGTGCGGCAGCAAAGGATCGTGCCCATGTTCGCGGCCGCTCATACCCGGCTTTCTTCCCCCTGGGGAGCAGTCGCTTCAATCTGCACCAGCGGATTGTAGGAGTGCACCGGCCGCACCTCGCGATCGAGATCAGCGAGCGCGTCCTTGTCAGGATAGAGCGAGAAGGTGGCCTTCACCGTGTCGGCGAATCCGCCGAGCGAGCCGAACGTATCATTCACCGATGAAGGTTCGTAGCCGCAATGCACCATGCAATTGGCGCACTGCGGATTGCCCGACTCGGTGCCGTAGCTGGCCCACTGCGTCGTTTCCATCAACTCTTTGTAGGATTCGGCGTAGCCATCTTGCAGCAGGTAGCAGGGCTTCTGCCATCCGAAAATGTTGTATGTCGGCATGCCCCAGGGCGTGCACTGGTAGTGGCGTTTGCCCATCAGGTATTCGAGGAAAAGCGGTGACTGGTTGAAGCGCCAAGTCTTCTTACGATTCGAAAGCATGGCGCGGAACATGCGGCGAATACGGGCGCGTCCCATGAAGTGTTTCTGGTCGGGCGCTTTGTCGTAGGAGTATCCGGGTGAAACCATCATGCTCTCGACGCCAACTTCCATCATCTCGTCGAAAAATTTGCGGACGCTGTTAGGATCGGCGCCATCGAACAGCGTGGTGTTGGTGGTGACGCGGAAGCCGGCTGCGACGGCCGCGCGAATGCCGTCGAGCGCAAGTTCGTATCCGCCTTCGCGGCACACGGAAAAATCGTGGTGCTCTTTCTGCCCGTCCACATGAACCGAGAAACTCAGGTACTTGCTGGGCTTGAACAGGTGCAACTTTTCTTTCAGCAGCAGAGCGTTAGTGCAGAGATAGATATATTTCTTGCGTGCCACCAGGCCTTCCACAATTTCGGCAATCTGCGGATGCATCAGCGGTTCGCCGCCGGGAATCGACACCATCGGGGCTCCGCACTCATCGACCGCCTTGAAGCAGTCTTCCGGCGAGAGATCGGTTTTCAGGATGTGCGCCGGGTACTGGATCTTGCCGCATCCGGCACAAGCCAGATTGCAGCGGAACAGCGGCTCCAGCATGAGCACCAGCGGATAGCGCGTGCGTCCAGCCAGCTTCTGGCGCAGGACGTACGAGGCCACTGTCCACATCTGAGATACAGGAACTGCCATCACCCCTCCGGGAAGATTGTCTGTCTATGATACCGGATTCTAGTCATCTCAAGAACCGGTACTTCGCGGGCGCCCGCATCCCACCCTGCTAGAATCAACCTATTCATGGAAGCAGCTCGCATCCGCAATTTTGCGATCATTGCGCATATTGACCACGGGAAATCCACGCTCGCCGACCGCCTGCTGGAGCTGACCGGGTCGCTCGCCATGCGCGAAATGCAGGAGCAGGTCCTCGACTCGATGGACCTGGAGCGCGAGCGCGGCATCACCATCAAGGCTCATGCCGTCCGCATGTTATACCCCGCGCAGGATGGACAGACTTACCAGCTCAACCTGATCGATACGCCCGGCCACGTGGATTTTTCCTACGAAGTCTCGCGCTCTCTGGCCGCCTGCGAAGGTGCGTTGCTGGTGGTAGATGCCTCCCAAGGCGTGGAAGCGCAGACGCTGGCAAACTCGTATCTCGCCATCAATCACGGCCTCGAAATTATCCCTGTCATCAACAAGATTGACCTGCAGAGCGCCGACATTGAGCGCACCAAGGAGATGATCGAGAGCGCGGTCGGCCTCGATGCCTCCGAGGCCTTGCTGATCAGCGCGAAAACCGGCCAAGGTGTGCCCGACGTTCTCGAAGCAATCGTGAAGCGTGTTCCGCCGCCGAAAGGCGCGCCGGAGCGGCATCTTCAGGCGCTGCTTTTCGATTCCTGGTTCGATCCCTATCGTGGAGTGGTGGTGCTGGCGCGCGTCTTCGAAGGCCGCTTGCGCAAGGGTCAGAACATCCGGCTGTGGTCGAACGGGCACGTTTATCAGGTGGAAACACTGGGCACTCTTACGCCGAAACCGGTGGAAGTCGAGGAGTTGGTGGCGGGCGAAGTTGGCTTCCTGATCGCGGGTATCAAGAACGTCGCGGATACGAAAATCGGCGACACCATCACCGACGATGACCGCCCGTCTCTCCAGGCGTTGCCGGGGTTTGAAGAAATCAAGCCCATGGTTTTCGCCGGACTATACACGGTGGACGCCCACGAGCACACAGCGCTGCGCGAGGCGCTGGAAAAATTGAAGCTCAATGATTCGTCATTTTTTTTCGAGCCGGAAAGTTCCGTAGCGCTCGGATTCGGCTTCCGCTGCGGCTTTCTCGGCCTGCTGCACATGGAGATCATCCAGGAACGCCTGGAGCGCGAATACAACCTCGAACTGATTACGACAGCCCCCGGTGTGCGCTACCAGATCACCAAGACCGATGGCCAGGTGATCGAGGTAGATAACCCTTCACGCTGGCCCGATGTTAGCGAGATCGCGAAAGTGGAAGAGCCGGTGATTCTCGCCGTGATTTTGACCAATGAAGAATACGTGGGCGGCATTCTGAAGCTGGTCGAGGAAAAGCGCGGCAAGCAGAAGAGTTTTGAATATGTCAGCTCTTCGCGGGTAATGCTGCAATACGAGCTGCCGCTCAACGAAATCGTGCTCGATTTTTACGACCGCCTGAAGTCGGTTTCGCGTGGCTACGCCTCGCTCGACTACCATCTGTCGGGCAACTGGGTGTCGCCGATGGCCAAGCTCGACATCATGGTAGCGGGCGAGCCGGTCGATGCCTTGTCGACCATCATCCATCGCGACTTTGCCTACGAGCGCGGGCGGGCCCTGGCGGCCAAGATGAAAGAGCTGATTCCACGGCAGATGTTTGAGGTAGCGATTCAGGCAGCGATCGGGGCCAAGATCATTGCCCGCGAAACTGTCCCCGCGATCCGCAAGAACGTGCTGGCCAAGTGCTACGGCGGCGACATCACCCGCAAACGCAAGCTGCTGGAAAAACAAAAAGAAGGCAAGAAGCGCATGAAGCGCATCGGCCGCGTCGATATTCCGCAGGAAGCGTTCCTGGCCGTACTGAAGGTGGGCGAAGGCAGCAGCTGACTTAACGGGCGGCTGAAAGACTGCTTCGACTGCCCAGCCCCGGAGGGGCGACTGAGCTTAGCCCAGCGCTTCAGCGCTGGGAAACATGGGGAAATGATTCAAGTCCCGGAGGGACGACTGAAATTCTCACACAGACTCGGCAGTGCCGGGAAGCTGTTCAGAACAGATAGATCAAATTCACCGCTCGCGTGAACTGGTGATTCGTCGACGAAGTGCTGCCCACGAAGAACACATTTTTGTTCGACAAGTCCCAGCGCACCTCGCCTCGCACTACGAATTTCCCGTCCGCCTTCCTGAAATGCGAGTTCAACCGGGAGAATTTAGCATTCATATCGTATTCGGGAGTGAGGGTGAATCCCTGCAAAGTCTGATCGGTGCCAGTGCGGGTGCCACCGTCGTCGTTGAAAACTTCTCCGCGGAATGCCAGCGAAAATTTGGACGTAAGTCTGTACTTCGCATATCCGGCCAGCCCCCTCCAAAGCGCATCATGACCGATCGCGACACCATTCTCTTCGTGACCATAAACTCCATCGCCGCCCAGGGTCAGCTTCGAGACCGGGTTCCATGACGTGACCAATTCATAAACCGTGCGCTGGTCGTGAGTATCCGCGCGGCGTTCCGGGCCGTGAATGAAGTTGAAAGTCAGACTGTAGGTCTTGGCCGGAGTGAGAGCGATTTGTCCCGCAGCCGTGTAGGCATGATTGAGCCGCTGGACATCATCCCACCCGTCGCAGATTGAAGCCATGGCCGCGATCTTGCTATTGAAGGCATAAGTCGCCTTGAGGCCGGTATGAGTAAACGGGATCGCGTACCCGAATATGAACCCGCGGCTGAAGTTGTCGTTATAACCGTCGTACCCGCCGATTACTTCATATCCCATGTGGGTGGCGTACTTCCCTCCATCCAGGCGCAGACCCTTCCCAACGGGAACGATGTAACTGACAAAGAATTCCGGAATATCCACGTGGTGCGCGATTCCGGAGTGCATGTTGCGGAAGAGGCCATAAGCAGCGGTAACTTCCGGAACCCCGGAGCCCGCCATCAAATCGAAGCGGAAGCCGAATTGATTCGGCTCGCTGATCGCGCGTTGAATTACCAGTTGAGCGGCATCTAATTGCGGATCGTCGTCATTGAAGTCGAAAACCCGGAACTGGTTGATGCGATTAGCGGGGACGTTGTCGTTGTAGGTATAGGAGAGGGACATGAAGCCGTCGGTGGTGATGCCTCGCCACCAGGGCCTGGCATCGCCCACAACCTGAGCCGATGCCGGGGCAGGCGCGGCATCGCCCGTTTGAGCATGGGTTGGCAGGGATGACACGACGATCATCCCTGCTACGATCAATGTATTCCAGCACCGTTGACTCCGGGACTGCCGGACAATCCGCTCAATCTTCCGCCAACCTGTTGCAACTCGGCTACCGCAGATCATGAGCGAGAGCGCGGTCGGCAGCCTCCTCGTAAGCATGTTCGCCGTGAAGGGATTCATCGAGGCCGATTTCCTCACTCATCTCGTCGACCTTCACCGTCGTGAAGGCATCGATGATTCTCAACATGGCGTAGGTAAATATGAAGGCCCACACCGACGAGAACGTCACCGCCACGACCTGCTTCAAAAGGAACGTCGGATCGCCGTAGAGCAATCCGTTTGCCCCGTCGGGATTAAATTGCTTGTTGGCGAAGATTCCCAGCATGACGATGCCGAGGAAACCTCCTACCCCGTGAACTCCCCAAACATCCAGTGCGTCATCCCACTGCATCTTGTTTTTCAGCTCCACGGCGTAGTAGCAAACTACTCCAGAAACACACCCGATGATGACGGCGGTGGTGGGAGAAACATACCCGGCCGCAGGCGTGACAGTCGCCAGTCCGGCAACCGCTCCGGTCAGCAAGCCGAGGAACTTCGGTTTCTTTTCGTTGACCCATGCCACCAGCAGCCAGGCAACCGCCGCGAACGAGGCGGCCAAATCGGTGTTCAGAAATGCGACGGCGGTCACTGAATCGACGCGCATTTCACTGCCCGCGTTAAAGCCATACCATCCAAACCAAAGCAGGCCGGTTCCCAAGGCGACCAATGGGATGCTGTGTGGACCGCGATCCGCCGTGTGGCGCTTTCCAACGTAAAGCACCGACGCCAATGCGGCGATGCCCGCGATGTTGTGCACCACAATGCCGCCCGCGAAATCTTTCACGCCCCATTGCTGCAGGAATCCTCCACCCCAAACCATGTGCACGAAGGGGAAATAAACGAAAGTCAGCCAAGCCGTCAGGAACAGCATGTATGCCTTGAAGGTGATCCGGTTGGTGAACGCTCCCGAGATGAGCGCAGGAGTGATGATGGCAAACATCATCTGATACGCAATAAACACAAATGCCGGGACGGTGTCGTTCGGCAATGATGGTGTAGTGAGACCGACCCCGCGCAGGCATGCAAGGTGCAAATTGCCGATGACCCCGTGCCAGTCGCCGCTGAAGCACAATGAATAGCCGTATAAGTACCAGATCACCGTCGTCCAGCCCATCGAGACAAAACTCTGAATCATGATGGCGAGCACGTTTTTGCGCCCGACCAAACCGCCATAAAAGAAGGCGAGGCCCGGTGTCATCAGCATGACCAGGCTGGAACAGAGAATCATGAAACCTGTATTACCAGTATCGAGATGCAGCATAGAAGCTTCTCCAGTGAAAAAGGATAGAAGACGAAGACATAGAATTGCTTGATGGCTGCTGGAAAACGTTGAGGCGCGGAACTCGCGTGTACTGCCGAGTTGAAAGTGAAGAAAACGTCAGCGTTCTCCGGCGGCGCCATCAATTGCTGGCACGCACTACTAAAAAAGGGGGGACCGCCAGTCCCGCCCTTCTACTATGAGAGGGTGAACTTTGGCGAAAATAAACGCCGTGAGGCCCGTCACCCCTGGCTGTGACGCCACCTGCGGCTCCGCCCCTGAGTGATCTAACCGGTTGGGGAAAAACTGGGGCTCCGTACCAGGACATCGCTTTAGTGATGCCGTTGGTTCTTCGCAATCAGATGCCCCTTTATGGTCTGGGGAAGTGGCCCGCCCCTTTCCGTTGCCTCTTTCAGCACTACAGGACGGTTTACGCGAGCGTCAGCCGTTGACGATGCGGGCTGCAGCCTTCTGGTTTATGTGCAAATCTCAGATTTTGTGACGAAAGTACTGATTCCGAAGTGGTTCTGCCGATTGACCACCAAACAAGAGGTAACCAACTTAGAAACATAGCCTTAGAAACGTCATGGTGGCTCTGAAATGTTCCGGCCAGCTAGTCGGTTTCGCTGGATTCCGCACCCCGCCCTTCTCATCCACAATCTTTTCCACAGGGCAAAGGTGTCTCAGGGTCGGGGTTTAGCTCTGTATTTGGTCTTGATCAAGACTCCGCTTCCCGTTTACTCGCCCGGTTCGTTATTGCCCTCGAGCAGGTTGGCGAAGCGCGTCGAATTATGCAAAAACGCCAGATTGAACTTGCCCACCGGTCCGTTACGCTGCTTGGCAATAATGATTTCGGCGCGCCCCTTGAGGTCGGGATCGTCCTGCTTGTAGATCTCTTCGCGGAAGATAAACATAACCACGTCGGCATCCTGCTCAATCGACCCCGATTCGCGCAAATCGGAGAGCTGCGGCCGGTGATCGCCTCCGCGGCTTTCCGGAGCGCGGCTGAGCTGCGACAAGGCCAGCACCGGAACCTCGAGTTCTTTGGCAATGGCCTTCAGTCCGCGCGAGATCGAGGAAACTTCCTGCGTGCGATTTTCAAAGCGCTTGCTGCCGGCCGACATGAGTTGCAGGTAGTCAACCACCAGCAGGTCCAGCCTTCCTTGCGACTGTTTCAGGCGGCGGGCTTTGGCGCGCATTTCGCTGATCGAGAGCCCCGGAGAGTCGTCAATAAACAGAGGCGAAGCGGTCAGTTCCTCGGCCGCCCGTTGGATCTTGGGCATGTCGGACGAAAAAAATGTTCCAGTGCGAAATTTCTGCGCGTCCACGATGGCCCGCGAGCACAGCAACCGCTGCACCAGCGCCTCGCACGACATTTCCAGCGAAAACACTCCCACCACCTTGCCGTCGTCAATGGCGGCGTTCTCCGCGATGTTCATGGCGAAAGAAGTTTTTCCCACCGAGGGCCGCGCCGCCACTATGACGAGATCGGATTTCTGCAACCCGGTTGTCATCTCGTCCAGGAACGTGAAGTGAGTCTCCAACCCAGTGATCCGCTGTCCACGCTTGAGCAGAGCATCGATCGATCCAAACGAGTCGCGGACAATCTCCTTGATCCCCAGGAAGCCCTTGCCCATGCGCTTTTCAGAGAGCTGGAAGACGGCGGCTTCGGCATCATTGAGAATTTCATCGGCGGGATCGGCCTGCTCGCTGGCTTTGGCGATGGCCGTGTTAGAGACGCTGATCAACCCCCGCAGAATCGCCTTGTCGCGCACAATCTTGACGTAGTGCTCGATCGAAGGCCGGTCGGGCACGCCGTCCAGCAGCCCGGAGATGTAGCCCACATCGCCGACCGCCTGCAGGTCCTTTTTTTGCTCCAGTTCTTCGACCAGTGTGATGATGTCAATCGGCCGCGAAGATTCGGCCAGATCCATCATCCGCGAGTAGATCCGCCGGTGCGAATCAATGGAAAAGTCTTCCGGCTTAAGATGCTCGGCGGCATCGTTGAAGGCGTGATTGTCCAGCAGCACCGCACCCAGGATGGAGCGTTCGGCTTCGATGTTAGCCGGCAAACGTCCGATGCTGGTTTCCAGAGTGGCCACGATGTTTAACTGCGTGCGCTGCATCGTAATTCGTTTCCGCTTGTGGAAGCCGAGTGCCGATTCGGAAAATCAGTCCCAAATTCAAATTTTTTCGGCACGGCAGATGCTAAGTTCTGGTGTGCGCAAAAATTCGAGACTAGTGTGAACTGTCTTTCGTGGGAGTATGGCAAAATAGGCGAACAAAAAGCAAATTTATTTTGAAACAACCCAGATTCAGGAAGCTTGCTGGTTCATTTGATCAGCCATTTGATAAGGCTCCAAAGCCCAAAGTAATAAATGCCAGCATCGAACAGCTGAAAAGCTAGACGCTTGCTGAAAAACAAGAAAGTCTCGATTTCGTCGGCTATTCTGGTTAGCTGCTCTGGATGACGTGGACGCGTTGCCCTATTCATGGTGCAGACGTTAGCACTAAACCGTCTGTGGACGTATGAGGCGCGGAGAGGAAAACCCGTCCGAAAATAAATTGTCTTGGCCGCTGAACTCCCGCGCGCTTCCGCAAACCAAGCAGGGACGGCCGCCCCTCCGTCGCAACTCCCAGACCGCGCGCTCTTCGCAGACTGGGGTGGTTCGGCCGCCCCTTCAAACGCAGTATGCCACATGGCGAACAAAAAGCAAATATCTAAAGGGGGTGCGGGGGATTGTTGGTGTAATGGGATATTACGTCAACGCTCAGTTCCACCCGCTTCGCCGAAAAGGAAGATCTGCGGCTTAGGGCTGGGCATAGTAGCCGGTTCGGGTGCGAGCGGTGGTGCCCGGCTTATCGACCTTGACCTCTAGGGCGTGGTATTCATTTGCCTGGTCGGCCTTGGCGGCGTTAAAGGACACGACATAAAAAGAGCGGGCATCCGCGACACACTCTCCGATTGCGGCTGCGAGGTCGTTCGACGAAGCGAAGACCCGCCCGCCGGTTTGCACCGCGAGTACCTGCAAGGCCAGATTGGCCGGCGACGATTTTTTCGCCTTGGTTACACCTTTCAAAAAGGCCTGATAGTAGGAATTCTGACTTGTCCCTGCGTTGCGCATGCCGACCGGATCGACACTATAAAGAGTGATGCGGGCTTGCCTCATCTGTGTCGAAAACGACGTGATGGAATCGAAGAACCCCAGCGCATCCTTGTTGGTATAACTATTGTCCGCCCCTTCGAGCATAGGCCATCCCGAACTGAGCCAAATGACGAGTTTTCTGCCTGGCTGCGTCTTCTCGTGCTCTACGACCAAGCCGAGCGCTTTGAGCGACATATTAAAACGCTCAAACGCTCCCCAGTAGCCGGCATTGGTCAAGTTAGTGGAGCGCAATCCGGTCTGGTACTGATCGTAGAGCGCGGCTAGAGCGTTGCCATCGCGAGAAGAAACATCCTGCATCTTCGGTCCCTGCGGGGAAAAGAGGACGAGCGAAACCGGCCAGGGCAGCGGCTTGTCGCCATTCTGGAGCAGAAATCTTCTGACCTGGCTTCGTTCCGACGAATTGGCGCCAACGGAAGTGTTGACAGCGTCGACGACCAGAATGACTTGAGCGAGCGGGCTGTTGGGCATGGCTTCGCTATCGAAGGCATGAAAAAAAAGAATACTTTGCGGTTGCTTATCGTCGAGAAGGGTGAAGTCTTCCTTCTGCAGACCACGAATGGGAGCGCCAGACTGGTCGGTCACCTGCACTTCGAGCGTGATTCTCCGATCAGCAGCGGGTTGCGGGACGGTTGCCGGGTCGGCCGGGCGGGGCTGAACCTGAGGCGGGGGAGCGTCTTGTGCCGATAAGGCATTGACCGCCGCCGAGACCATTATGACAAGAATCAAGAGGCGTTTCATTTTTCCTAAATTGTCCTGCTGACGCCACGAGCTTTGCAAGCAGAAACGTCGCCCGCTCGACCTGACTGACGTAAACAGACGTCATTCGGGTTAGGTTGGGTGGACCATCAACACCATCATTGGCTGTCAGCAAATCCGCCGGGTGCCCCATCCTAACGCCGTGCTTTTCGGCGTTAAGGTGGGATTCCACCACCGCTTGAAGCTTGGGATTTTCCCAGCGGACAGCTGAGAGCTAAAAAACAAATGCGGCTCGGGCCAGCCACCCAAGCCGCATTGTTGTCGCAGACGTTCTGATTGCCGTCTTTCGCCCGACGAGATCGCCGAACGAGCTCGCTAAGCAAAAGCACATCGCGCCACCGCACTCCGAAAAGTGCTATTGCCTCGATGCTTCCCTAAGGCTCGCGCTTCAGGGTCAGGCTCAGCGTCCATCCTTCTCGAAAGAAGGACTTCTGGGGAGGCCGCAAAGCCCGGGCGCCGGCGCACTGGACATGCGCCGATTTTCCCCCGGTGATTCACTCTCGAGAAATCACCGGCTACGCTGAACCTTTGTCGGAACAGATTCAGAACATCTCACGCTTTTGACTTTAAGCACTGTGCGGCAGCGAAAATGTTTGCGCAACGGAAAACTGCGGCCCCACTGTGTAAATACTGTGGAGGAGCGGAACTTCCTGTGGAAAGGAAAGGAAAAGGTGTACTTTTTCCGCCGCCTCCCCAGAGTGCCGTACAATACCCCCGTACAATACCCCCGTACAATACTCAGATGATTGCGCATCTTCGCGGAACGCTGCTGGCTAAGCATCCGAACCAGGCCATCGTGGAAACGCATGGCGTTGGCTATGACGTTGCGATCAGCGTTCCGACGTTCACGGAAATGCCAGCCGCTGGCGCTGAGGTCGCGCTCCACATCCACACCCACGTTCGCGAGGATGCGCTCAGCCTGTACGGATTCTTGCGCCTCGCCGAAAAGCAGCTCTTTGAGAAGCTGCTGACTGTGAGCGGAATTGGTCCAACGCTCGCGATTAAGATCCTGAGCGGCATGCCGGTCGATGAGATGGTGGGAGCGATTCGTGCCGGCGACTTGGCGCGGCTTACGCGCATTCCCGGCATCGGCAAAAAGACAGCGGAGCGCATGGTGCTGGAACTGCGCGACAAGCTGCCAGCCGCGGGAGCGTCCGAAATCAGCGCGCCCTTGGCCAGCCCCGTCGAGGAAGATGTCATTTCCGCCCTGGTCAATCTGGGCTATCCAAGAGCAGCGGCCGATAAAGCGCTGCTGGCGGCCCGGAGCGGCAAGAGTTCTCAAAGTTTTGATGTGCTCTTTCGCGAGGCGCTAGGTTCGTTGTCAAAGTGATTTCACGCAACTGAAACTCAGCTCCACTCCGCCTTGGGGGTCTTGTGCGCCGACGGTTGGTCCAAGTTATTCTGCTGGTCCTGTGCATCGTGGTGGCTTTCATTGTCGCCATCCCGCGGCTGGTGGACGAGGACCAGAATAAAGTTGTGAATAAGCCGCCCTACATGGCATCGCCGCGGGCGCTGGCTCTCCACAAACAGCTCATCATCGCCGATCTTCACGCTGACTCGCTCTTGTGGGGCCGCGATCTGCTGGAGCGTGGCAGCTATGGGCATGTTGATATTCCGCGCCTCGCGGACGGCAACGTCGCATTGCAGGTGTTCTCCATGCCCACCAAGAGTCCGCACGGTTTGAACATCGAGAGCAACGAAGACAAGAATGATGACATTTTCTGGCTGGCAATCGTGGACCACTGGCCTCCGGCAACCTGGAACAGCCTCACGCAGCGGGCTCTGTACCATGCACGCCGCCTGCATCAGTTCGCGCGCGCTTCGCAAGGCGGCTTCGTGGTGATTGAAAGCTCCGCGGATCTCTCCAGCTACCTGGAACGCCGCCGCCTGAATGGCAGGCTCACGGCCGGACTGCTTTCCATCGAAGGCGCGCACGCGCTCGACGGCAAACTGGAAAACCTCGACGTTTTGTACCGCGCCGGCTACCGCATGATGTCGCCCAGCCATTTCTTCGATAACGATATTGGAGGCTCGTCGGCGGGAGTTCACAAAACCGGTCTCACCGAAAAAGGGCGCGAGTGGGTCCGGCAAATGGAAGCCCGGCACATGATCGTGGACTTGGCCCATGCCTCCGCCAGGACAATTGACGATGTGCTGGCGATCGCCACCCGTCCGCTGGTGGTTTCCCACACCGGAGTAAAGGGCACGTGCAACAACAACCGGAACCTCAGCGATGATCAGATTCGCGCGGTGGCGGCCAAGGGCGGCTTGATCGGCATCGGGTATTGGGACACGGCGACTTGCGGAACCGATGCCCGGGCGATTGTAAAAGCGATGCGCTATGTGTCCGACCGCGTGGGAGTGGAACATGTGGCGCTCGGTTCGGACTTTGACGGAGCCATCACTGCTCCCTTCGACACCACTGGATTGGCCGAGATCACCGACGCCATGCTCGAGGCCGGTTATTCTGAGCAGGAAATCCGCAGCATCATGGGAGAAAACGTGGTGAGCTTTCTGAAGGCAAACCTGCCGGAGAAGTAGCCGTGGGTGGCCCTGGTAAACAATTCCTGTGTTTAGTCGATTATGAGAGGGTGATAGGGTGCTGCGAATTGGGGATGACGAATTGCGGATCAGGACACTGAAACGCCGCATTAAACGGGCACAGCGGCGCGTCCGGAGCTACATAGGGCCCGGAAGGTCGTTGGCGGATGAGCTCATTGCCGAACGCCGCAAAGCCGCCGCACGCTCAGCCCCATTCGGAAAAGCTCATCCCTCACCTCTGAACAAGAGTTAGTTGCCCACAAAGCGCAAATACAGGTCACGGTCGTCGCGGCAGGTTTCCGCCATCTGTTTCACTTTCTCCCAGGCCTCAAGTTGGCTTTCATCACGCACGCGATCTTTAGCACGATCCCACTCCTGGAGGAAGGCTTCCATCTGCAGATGGTTGAATACGGTCTTGCCAAACGGGTCAATACCGCTGAGCAACAGGAAATCCGCATGGTTGCTGGGAATAACCCCGTGCAGCATAACCCACTCGCTGCGTTCGCCGAGATCGTCTTCCAGCTTTACGACCAGGGACATCGTTACCCCTCACCGATGCAAAACTACTGGCCGCAATGTACCAGCCCCGGAGCGAAGTTGTCCAAGGGTAAGACGGGTTGCGTAGGGACGGCCGCCCTCGGCCGTCCAGACGGGCAAAGCTGGGCAGCGCTTCTATGCTTGCCCGACGTGCGTACCGTGCTGAAAGTGGTATTGCAGAATCTTCGCGGCCAGCGCGGGGCTTAAACCCTGCCCTTGCGCTTCGATCGAACGCACCACTTCTCCGCGGCAGATGACTTCGGTGGCTGCCAGACCCGCAATTTCCGCCGGCAACACAAGGCTGATCTCCAGGAGTGCATTCGGATGGAGCAGTTCCTGCGCCTGGAACAGCAATCCGGAGCGGCTGATGTTCTCGGTGGTGCCCGCGCGCCAGTTCTGCTCTCCGAGCTGGCGATAGCGCAGGGGAAGATGAAGGTTGAAACGGCGAGCTCGGAAAGGTGGAACTTTTCTTTCAGCAACCATGCTTGAACCAGTACGGGATGACATCGCGGCCTCCAGGGGATTGCGCTCGGAATCCAGCACCTCGCGGACGCGGTCTCTTAGCGCGGGAAGGCTGAACGGTTTTTGCAGCAAATTAACGCCGGCATCGAGCGTCCCGTTGTGACCAACGGCATTCTCGCTGTAGCCCGACATGTAGAGCACTCGCAGCTCGGGGAGCAGTTTGGCAATGTTGGTGGCCAATTCGCGGCCATTCATCCCCGGCATAACGACATCGGTAAGCAGCAGGTGGATCGGACCGTGGTAGCCGTCTACGATTTGCAGTGCAGCGGCGCCATCTTCGGCTTCAAGGACTTTGTAACCTTGCTTTTCCAGATACTGTCGGGCAAGACGCCGGAGATGGGTTTCATCTTCGACCAGGAGAATGGTCTCCTCCCCGCGATTGGGGCGCAGAAGGCCGAGAGAATCCTGCGCGGCAGCGGCCTCTTCGCGGCCATTGACTCGCGGAAAGTAGGCACGAAAAGCTGTGCCGCGATCCGGCTGGCTGTCGACAAAAATAAAGCCGCCGCTCTGCTTCACGATGCCATACACAGTAGAAAGTCCGAGGCCAGTGCCTTTGGCGCCCTTGGTGGTGAAGAAAGGCTCGAAGATGCGGGATTGGGTTTCGCTGTCCATCCCGACGCCGGTGTCGCTGATGGCGAGCATGATGTAGTCGCCCGGGGTGAGCGGCGCGTGCGTACGCGCGAAGTTCTCGTCGAGCTTGACGCTGGCAGTTTCGATGGTCAGCTTGCCGCCCTGCGGCATGGCGTCGCGAGCGTTCACCGCAAGGTTCATGATGACCTGGTCGATCTGGCCGGGATCGGCGCGGACCGCGCCCAAACCCGGACCTGGAACCATGACCAGATCGATATCCTCCCCGATCATGCGGGTAAGCATTTTCAGATTCTCGGCCACTACCTCATTCAGGTCGAGCACCTTGGGGGCAAGCATCTGTTTGCGGCTGAAGGCCAGCAATTGCCGGGTCAGTGCAGTAGCGCGCTGCGTGGCATTGGCGATTTCCTGCGCCGGCCCGCGCAGCTGCGGATCGGGTCCCAGACGCTCCAGCAGAAACTCGGAGTAGCCGGAGATCACCATCAGAAGATTGTTGAAGTCGTGCGCGATGCCGCCGGCCAAACGGCCAATCGCTTCCATCTTCTGCGCCTGGCGGAATTGCAGTTCCAGGGTGCGGGTTTCAGTTACGTCTTCCATGAAAATCTCGAAGGCGCCTTCCGCTTTGCCATTCGCAATCGGTCGGCCAGAAATGCGCACCACGATGGGTGCACCGTCTTTCCGGACGCACTCCGCAGTCAGGTTGTTGAATTCCTTGCCAGCCTGAAAATGATCGGCGGTTTGAAACCAAAGCTGGGCATCGGCATACAGGCTGCCCAGATGCCGCCCCGTGAGTTCAGCAGCGCTGTCATAACCAAACATCGCCACCAGCGCGGGGTTTGCATCGTGGAGGGTCCCAAGGGCATCGCAGCGGCAGATGCCATACGGCGCATTCATCACCAGCGAGCGAAAATTGCTCTCCGAACGGCGCAGGCTTTCCTGGGCAGCGCGCAGGGCCGCGTTGAACCAGCAGATCAAAAGGGCCACCGCGAAGAACAGGGCGAGGTGCGCAATTGCCTTTCGATACTCGCCCGGAGTCTGTTCTCCGCTGAGCGAATAGTAGGCGCTGACCGTGAGCGCAAAAGAGGTGGCGGCGAGTCCGGGCTTCCATCCTCCGTACCAGGCGCTCACCATCACCGCGACCGCGAACATCACCAACCGGCTTTCCCCGATGTCGGAGAAGAACAAGGTCGGGATCAGCGCCAGCACCGCACTCAGGAGAGCGACTCCATAGCGCAACAGGGGATCGCGCGAAGGAGGTACGGCCAAGCTGCGGATGATGGGGAGGTTCATTCGCATGGGTTTATGTTATGCGCCACTCGCGCGCCGAGCGAGTTACGCCAGTCCACCGCCGTTCCCTAGCGGCACAGTGGCCAGAGGTACAGCGACCAGGCACAACTTAAGCAGCACAACCTGGGGGCAACGTCCAGAGAAAACGACCCGTCTTGGCAATAGCCTAGTCTCATACCCTTTTTTCCGCAAAACTCACTGGTACAAAATGGCGCTCTGGGACCTATGCTGGGGTCAGGACTTGCAACCGTGACCGCCAACGACGAAACTAACGGGGCATAACTGGCAGCACTTCAGGGAATCTCGGAATGAATATCGGCATTTTCGGCGGCAGTTTCGACCCCATCCATCGCGGACACCTGGCTTTGGCCCAGGCGGCCGCCAGCCGCTACTCTCTGCGCCAGGTGCTGTTCGTGCCGGCCAACGTTCCTCCCCATAAACAGAAGCAGCCGCTGACCGCCTTCATCCATCGCTATGCCATGGTGGCCCTCGCAACCCAGGACGACAAGCGGTGGGTGCCGTCGCTGCTGGAGGCGCCAGAATCCGAAACCGCACACGTAGGGACGGCCGCCCCCGGAGCCTGCCCTGAGCGAAGTCGAAGGGTCCAAGCGGGGCGAAGCTCCGCAGCCGTGAATTATTCGATTGACACCGTTCGCCGTCTGAAACAAACGCTCAAGAAATCCGACCGCCTTTTCTTCCTGATCGGAATCGACGCCTTCCGCGACGTCGCCAAATGGCACGAAGCGCGCGCGCTTCTCGGCGAATGCGATTTCATCGTGGCCAGCCGCCCCGGATATTCGTTGCGCGATGTGGCCGAGTCGTTGCCGGAAGACTTGCGGCCTCCGAGTGCCGTGACCCGTCCGTTTCATAAGCAGCCGGCAAAAGGCGATCTCGTTCTTCCCGGCGTCACCCTGCACCTGCTGGAAGGCGTCAGCCAGAGCGTCTCTGCGACCGCGATTCGGAAGGCGGCGGCAGAGGGCAAGCCGCTGGCGCGGTGGCTGGACCCGCGCGTCGCGGATTACATCCGGAAGCACGGCTTGTACACGTAGGGACGGCCGCCCTCGGCCGTCCAGCCGAGCGAAGCTCGGCAGCCCCCGCGCGCAGGTTACAATCAATAAGCCCGTATGAAGAAAAAGGACGACCTCAAACACCAGGTATCTGAAGCCCTCCTAGCCTGCCAGGACAAACAAGCCGAAGATGTCGCGATTCTCGAACTGGAAAAAGATTCGGGAGCCTTCACCGACTATTTTGTGATGTGCAGCGGCGCGAATCCGCGCCAGATCCAGGCCATAGCCGACGCCGTGGACGAGCGCCTGGAGGCACTCGGCCTCCGCGTGACGCACTCCGAGGGCTACAAGCAGGCAGAGTGGGTGCTGCTCGACTACGTGGACTTCGTCGTCCATATTTTCTCCGAGAAGGCCCGCCAGTTCTACGATCTGGAACGTCTTTGGAAATCAGCCAAGCGGCTGGAGCCAGCAGAACTGCTGGCCAAACCAAAGCCGCGGCGGACAACCGCGATCAAGTCCGCGACCGCTTCCCCCGCACTCAGGAAACCGCGAAAGAAAAAGTGAAATGTCCGCTCCGAATCCAGCCCCATGGGGTTCCTCGTTCCGCCTGGTGGCTGCGGAAAAGTGGAAAGCAAAATCGGCGGCGATGGGCGGCACCGTCACAAACGCTTTAGTGGAATACTCGCGTCCGCTGCCCGGCATGCGTGTCGTCGATTTGGCCAGCGGCACCGGCGAACCGGCAATCAGTCTGGCGCAGCGCGTCGGCCCCAACGGTTCGGTCACAGCGGTGGATCAAAGTTCGGAACTGCTCGATATTGCTGCCGGGCGCGCCCGCAATAAGAAACTTTCCAACTTCACGATCCAGCAGGCCGATGCCCACCTGTTGCCGTTTGCCGACCAGAGCTTCGATCTCGCCACCTGCCGCTTTGGGGTGATGTTTTTCGGCGATCCCCAACGAGCGCTGCGGGAACTGCGCCGCGTCTTGAAGCCCGGGGCTCGTGCCTGCTTCGCCGCCTGGGGTCCGCTGGAACAGCCCTACTGGCAGACCACGATGAAGATTGTGCACCGGCATGCAGGTGGAAGCATGCTTCCGCCGGGAGCAGCCGATCCCTTTCGATTCGCGGCCGCGGGCTCTCTTTCAGAGGTGCTCAGCGCCGCGGGCTTTCGTGATGTCGAAGAGTCGACTCAGAATCTACCCTGGACCTGGCCGGGAGACGCGGAAGAAGTTTTCGAATACGTTTGCCAAGTGTCAGCTCCATTCCGGCCAATGCTGGAAAGGGTTCCAGCCGATCAGTGGCCGGTGATACGCGTCGAGGCGAAGGCGGCGATCGAACGCTATCGCGTCGGCGATGAGATTCGCTTCGGCGCGGACATTGTTCTGGCGTCCGGAAGAGCTTGAGTGGGTTTGTGGAGACCGAAAGATTGTGAAAATCAAGGTCGCATGGATCGGCAAGACGAAAGAACCGGCGATTGATACTCTGACCGACGAGTATCTGAAACGCATCTCGCGCTACGCCGACATTGCCGGCGTCGCCCTCAAAGACGAAGCCGCAATTTTATCGCTGGCCAGCGGAAAACAGCGCCACAAGCTCGTTCTCCTCGATTCGCGCGGCAAGCAATTGTCCTCGGAAGAACTGGCCGAGTTTCTGGAGCGTGAGCAGCTGAATGCGATCCCCCTGCTGTTCGCTGTCGGTGGCAGCGACGGCTTCAGCGAAGAAACGCGCCGCCAGGCCGGCTTTACGATGTCCCTGGGAAAGATGACGCTCCCCCACGAACTGGCCCGCGTGGTTCTGCTCGAGCAGCTTTACCGTGCTTTCACCATTCTTAAACACCATCCCTACCATGTAGGGCATTAACTTTATGGTAACCGGGCAGCGGCCAGTCAGCCCCCTTGGTCGCGCAACTCGATTCCGCACTCCGATGCACCTCTGGCAGCTTTCCCGCGCCGCAAACTTGGCTTACTGTATCTATCAACAGGCAAAACAAGTCTGAGTCTGTTGACGAGGCCCTCCCCCAATGAAGAATCCGTACGAAGTATTGCGAATAAAGGAACAGGAGCTGTTGCGGGTCCGCAAGGAGATCGAGGCTCTGCGGGTCGCCGCGCGTTTGCTGGGCGCAGAGGATCCGGCCACAACCAAGGGCGAAGGCCAGCCCCAGCTGCCCCGAGTCGTCGAAATGCCCTAGAGAATCTTTCCTCGTCTGACGTGAGGCGGACGGTTTTGGCTTCCGTCCGCCTTTTTTGTTTGTGCGGAAAAGGATTAGGTTGATGACGACGACTTCCGCAGGCAGGACTATATTGCTGTGTCATGTCAACCACGCAAACGCTTACCGCGCCTATGGCATCCCGCGAAGGAACTGGTAATTTGGACGGTCTTCAAATTACCGGCTACAAATTCCCAAATTACAAATTCCTCACCCTCCGCGTAGAATAATAAATTCGCCTTATGTCGGATCTTCGCCGCGGTCTCATCATCGTGAATACCGGCCCGGGCAAGGGGAAGACTACCGCCGCCATGGGGACGGCGCTGCGAGCCGTCGGGCAGGGGATGCGCGTCCTGATGCTGCAATTTCTGAAGGGTTCGTGGCATTACGGCGAGCTCGACGCGGTCAAGGCTTTCGGCGACAAGTTCATTCTCAAGCAGATGGGCCGCGGCTTCGTGAAGGTCGGCGCCGAGAAGCCCGACCCTGAAGATGTGCGCATGGTGGAGGAGGCCTGGGCCGAGGCCGAGAAAGCGATCCAGTCCGGGGCATGGGACTTGGTGGTGCTCGATGAAATCAATTACGCCATCAGTTACGGTATGCTCGACCCGACGAAAGTGGTGGAGTCGCTGAAGCACAAGCCGGAGGCGGTGCACGTCATCTTGACCGGAAGGAGCGCGCATCCGACAATTGTCGAATTGGCTGATACCGTGACCGAAATGCGCCAGGTCAAGCACGCCTACGAGCAAGGCGTCATGGCGCAGAGAGGAATCGAATACTAGTCTCAGCTGTCAGGTCTCAGTTCCCAGTAAGAGCGTGGCCCGGAAAGGTTTTCCTGAGACCTAAGACCTGACACCTGAGACCTGCTTCTTATTATGGCATGGTTCAAGCGACAATCCGGTGAGTTGGAGACTTCGGGCGAGAGGACGGTACGCACCGAGGGCCTGTGGGTGAAGTGTGACAACTGCCGCCAGATTATCTGGAAGAAGGATCTCGAAGAAAATCTCAACGTTTGCCCGAAGTGCGGCAAGCACTTCCGCATCGACGCCCGCACCCGTCTGGCGCAGCTTCTCGACGACAATCAATACGAAGTTTTCGACGGCGATCTCGTCTCCAATGACCCGCTCAAGTTTGTCGACCTGAAACCTTACTCTTCGCGCCTGAAGCAGGCCAAGGCCACCACCGGCCTCAAGGATGCCGTCATCAATGCCCAGGGCAAGCTCAACGGCCGCCCCGTGATTGTGAGTTCGATGGAATACTCGTTCATCGGCGGGAGTATGGGAGCGGTGGTGGGCGAGGCCATTACACGCGCCATTGAGAAGGCCGCGCAAACCCGGACGCCGCTCATCATCGTCTCGGCCTCGGGCGGCGCGCGCATGATGGAAGGCGTGATCAGCCTGATGCAACTGGCCAAGATCTCCGCCGCGTTGGCTCGTTTGGATACGGCGCGCGTCCCCTACATTTCGGTTTTGACTGATCCCACCACCGGCGGTGTCACCGCTTCGTTTGCCATGCTCGGCGATCTCAACATCGCCGAACCCGGCGCCCTGATTGGCTTCGCCGGGCCGCGCGTGATTGAGCAAACCATCCGTCAAAAGCTGCCGCCAGGTTTCCAGCGCTCCGAGTTTCTCCTGGAACACGGAATGCTCGATGCCGTGGTCACGCGCAAGGAGTTGAAGCCATACATCGCGCGCGCGCTGGATTTTATGGTGCAGGCAGCATAAGGACAGCTGTCAGCTCTCAGCTATCAGCTCTCAGTTCAAAATCTGAAAGCCACTTACCCTCTCAGCCTCAAACCTGCCAGATTGTGTTATTCCCTATTCAGTGCATGGTTTGACCCTTGAGTGTGGTTCTCTGGATAGCCCGGAAGCAAAGATCGAAACTGGTAACCTGATAGTTGAGAGCTGACAGCTGAGAGCTGCCCTTGTCCTACGAAACCGCAGTCGCGCAGATGTACGCGTTGGGCCACGAACTGGCGCAAACGCCGTCGCACAAGTTCGACCTCGCGCACGTGCGCGTACTGCTGGCCGCACTGGGACATCCGGAAAATCGCTTTCCGTCGTTGCTGGTCGCCGGAACCAACGGCAAAGGTTCGACCGCCGCTACTCTCGCGTCCATCCTGCAGGCTTCCGGACTAAAGACGGGCCTTTATACTTCGCCGCATCTGATCCGCATTAACGAGCGGATTCGCCTCAACGGTGAGTCCATCGGTGACAATGATTTCGCTCTGCTCCATGACGTAGTCGACCGCACCGCCGAGCGCCTGGTTGGGGAAGGCGATCTGCCCTGGCATCCCAGCTTCTTTGAGACCCTGACCGCGATGGCCTTTGAATATTTCGCTCGCAACCGGCCCGACATGGTTGTGCTTGAGGTCGGCATGGGCGGGCGTTTGGATGCCACCAATGTGGTCGAGCCGCGCCTCAGCATCATCACCGATATCGCCCTCGATCATCAGAAGTATCTGGGGGAAACGATCGCGGAGATTGCCCGCGAAAAAGCCGGGATCATCCGCCCGGGCGGGATCGTGGTGACTCTGCCGCAGTTGCCCGAAGCCAACGACGTGATCGGAAACGCAATTTTGAATGCGGGCGCGCGTGCCGTGAATGCCGTGCCTTATGTGCCGCCGCTCTCACCGGGAAACGACACGCCCACCAGTGGCCAGTGGCCAGCAGTCAGTGGTCAGGGCCAACGCTATCCGCTGGAGGTCTGCGGTCAGACAATTATGGTCGAGTCTCCGCTGGTGGGACGTCATCAGCTGCGCAACCTGGCGCTGGCTATCGCCGCGGCTGAGGAACTGCGCCACCAGGGAACCGCGCAGATTACGCCGGAGACGATCGCGCAGGGCATCCGCCAGACCCATTGGCCCGCCCGCTTCCAGGTGTTGCCGGCCACGGCAGACACCCCTGAGTATGTGCTCGATGTCGCGCACAATCCGGCCGGAGCTTGGGCGTTGCGGTCGACGCTTTCGGCGGCTTACCGGGACGGCCGAGAGATCACGATCGTGTTTGGCGTGATGCGGGACAAGGCGGTGCGGGAAATTACCGAGATTCTATTTCCCATCGCCCAACACGTGATCGTCACTCACGCCAACAACCCACGCTCGGCAAGTCCGGATGAGATTCGCCAGGCAGCTGCCCGTATGGCCGTGGGCATGGATATTGCAGAGGCGGACAATGTAACATCGGCCCTGAAGCAAGCGAGAAGAATCACCGGTCCCAGCGGCCTGATCGTAGTGACCGGCTCCATTTACGTTGTAGGAGAAGCGATGCAAGAGCTAGGCGCATCCAAGTAGCGGGGCTTGCCCCGTCGAATTTCGATTTTTTTGAAACCTTGAACAAGATCGCCACAACTGCGGAGCCCGAAAAAGAGCGCGAAGAACTGCGCCCATCTGAGCCGTCGAAAGAGACTGCCACGGTGTGGTCCGAAAACCGCCCCGCCAATGGCCCCAAGAACGCGCATGGCTGGCTCAGCCGCCTGCGCTCGTATTTCATTCTGAACCCGCTGATCTGGGCGTACACCACGGTTCTGGCCACACTTTCTCTGGTCTCCTCCTTCTTCGACCGCAGCGGGCGCGTCCAGCACGATTTCGCCCGCCTCTGGTCCTGGCTGATCATGAAGACGATTTTGTCGCCGGTGAAAGTCACCGGCAATATCGACTTCGACAAGGGCAAGCGGGATAAACCCCGCGTCTACGCGGTCACGCATGCCTCGGCACTCGACATTCCGATTCTCTACGTCTACTTGCCCTTTCAATTCCGCATCGTCTTCAAGAGCGAATTGCTCGCCTACCCATTCATAGGCTGGCATCTGAAGCGCTCCGGGCAAGTCTGCATCAACCAGCAGAACCCGGCCGCTTCGATCGGCGCCGTCAAGTCGGCGCTGCGGAGCCTGCGCAGCGGCATGCCGCTAGTCATCTTTCCCGAGGGCGGCCGCACCCAGGATGGCGAGGTTCAACCCTTTCTGCCGGGCGCGTTCTTTCTCGCCATCAAAGCGCAGGCCGATATCGTGCCCATCGCGCTCGTCGGCACCTTCGACCTCCTGCCCATGAATACCTACCACATCAAGTGCCAGCCGCTGGAAATGCGGGTGGGTTCGCCAATCTCTACCGCTGGGTTGACGGTGCGCGACACCGAAGAGGTGTCGGCCAAAGTAAAGGCGGCAATTGAAGCTCTGCACGCCGCGCCCAGAACCACCTAGCGACGGCCGCCCTCGGCCGTCGAGTTGACCCGCTGTCAATATCCTCCTTCATCCGTCATGTGAGGGCACCTGCCCCTACGTGGGCAAATGATAAACTTAAGCGATTCAGCAGAATACAAGGCCCAATCATGTCTGACAGCATTCATATCAAGCTCCCCGACGGCAGCACCCAGGAAGTCCCGAAAGGCACCACCGCGCTCGACGTCGCCAAGTCCATCAGTCCGCGTCTCGCCGACGCCGCTCTAGCCGCCAAATCGAATGGCGATCTGATCGACCTAACCCGTCCGCTAGACCAGGACACCGACCTCCGCATCCTCACCGACCGCGATCCTGAGGCGCTGGACGTCTACCGTCATTCCTCCGCGCACCTGCTCGCCGCTGCCGTGCTCGAACTCTTTCCTGAGACCAAGCTCGGCCACGGTCCCGCGACGGAGAACGGATTTTTCTACGACTTTTATCGCGAGACTCCGTTCACTCCCGAAGATCTGGAAAAGATCGAAAAGAAAATGCACGAACTAGTCCAGCAAAACCTGCCCTACGCACGCGAATTTCTGCCGCGCAAAGAAGGCCTGGAAAAGTTCAAGGGCGAAGGCGACTTCATGAAGTGCCATTTCATCGAGCAATTCACCAAGCCCGATGAAAAAATCTCGGTTTACAAGACCGGCAAGTTCCAGGATTTCTGCCGCGGCCCGCACGTGCCGTCGACCGGGAAAATCAAGGCCTTCAAACTGCTCAACATCGCCGGCGCCTACTGGCTGGGAGACGAAAAGAATCCGCAGCTGCAGCGCATCTACGGCACGTCGTTTTTCTCGAAGAAGGATCTCGACGCCTATCTGAACAGCATCGAGGAAGCGAAGAAGCGCGACCATCGCGTGCTCGGCAAACAGCTCGATCTGTTCTCCATCCAGGAACTAGCCGGGCCGGGCCTGATCTTCTGGCATCCGAAGGGCGGCATCATCCGCAAGGAGATGGAAGACTGGATGCGCGAAGAGTACCTGCGCCGCGGCTACGCGCTCGTGGTCACGCCGCACGTGGCGCGGCGCCAGCTGTTTTTCACCTCCGGCCACGAGGGCTACTATTCGCAGAACTTTTTCGACGCCATGGAGCTAGACGACGCCGAATATCGTCTCAAGCCCATGAATTGCCCGGGCCACATCCTGATCTATAAAGATTCGCTGAAGTCATATCGCGATCTGCCCGTGCGCCTGGGCGAACTGGGCACTGTCTATCGTTACGAGCGCTCGGGAGTGATGCATGGCCTGCTGCGAGTCCGCGGCTTTACCCAGGACGACGCTCACATCTTCTGTACGCCCGATCAGATCGAAGCTGAAATCGTAGGCTGCCTGGAGTTCGCGCTCGCCGTACTGAAGGCTTTCGGATTCGACAAATTTCAGACCGAGCTTTCCACCTGGGATCCAAACGACAAGAAGAGTTTTCTGGGCACCGACGAGCAGTGGAACCTGGCCAACCACACGCTGGAAAGCGCGCTGAAGAAACTGAACATCGAGTACAAAACCATCCCCGGGGAAGCCGCGTTCTACGGTCCCAAGATCGACGTGAAGCTGGTAGACGCCATCGGACGCCTCTGGCAGCTCTCAACCGTCCAGTTCGATTTCAACCTGCCGCAGCGCTTCCAGCTCGAATACGTAGCCGAAGACGGCACCCGCAAGCAGCCGCTCATGGTCCACCGCGCCCTCTACGGATCGGTCGAGCGCTTCTTCGGCGTGCTGATTGAACACTATGCCGGAGCCTTCCCTGTTTGGCTCTCGCCGGTGCAGGTAGCGATGATCCCGATCGCCGAGCGCCATACCGAGTATGCGGAAAAAGTAGCGACGCAGCTGCGAGCCGCGGGCGTGCGCGTGGAAGTAGATTCCCGCAACGAAAAGATGAACGCGAAGATCCGCGAACACGCCATGCAGAAAGTGCCGTTCCTGCTGGTGGTCGGAGACAAAGAATCCGAAGCGAACAAAGTAAACGTCCGCACCCGCGGCAAAGAGAAGACCGAAGACATGGCCACGGCGGAGTTCGTGGAGAAGATCAAGAAGCTGATCGCGGAGAAGAGCGCAACGTTGTAGCAGGGCGGCCGTCCCTACGTGGAATCATCCCCTTTCCTGTGTTAGCATCAAAAGTTTCGCAGGTGATGTTGGGCTGGCCTGTACCCTGTTTCCATTCTCATTCCGGGCCTTATTACCCTTCCCGTAAGCCTGCGGAAGGAGACAACCCGTGAAAGTGTACGCAGCAGCCAATCTCCGCAATATTGCCCTTGTCGGACACGGGCATGCCGGCAAAACCACCCTGGTATCCGCCATGCTTTACACCGCCGGAGCCGCGCCGCGCCTCGGACGCGTCGACGATGGCTCTGCCCCCACCGACTACGACGAAGAAGAAATCGCCCGCCAGATGTCTATTTCCACCGGCCTGGCTTTCGTCGAGTGGGGCAAGACCGATTCGAAGGTCAAGATCAATCTGCTCGACACGCCCGGTTTCAACATGTTCGTCCACGAGGCCAAAATGGTGCTGCCCGTGGTCGACGCCGCGCTAGTCGTTGTGGACGGTGTAGCCGGAGTCGAGGTCGTCACCCAGCGCGTCTGGAATTACTGCGACGAGGTTAACCTGCCGCGCATGATCGTCGTCAACCGCATGGACCGTGAGCGCGCCGACGCCACCCGCACGCTGGAATCGCTGACCAACGCCTTCGGCCGCGCCGTTACCCCGCTGCAGCTTCCCATCGGCAGCGAGAAGAGTCTCAGCGGCATCATCGATCTCGTCCGCATGAAGGCCTACACCTACGAGATGGGCGGAAATGGCAAAGGCAAGGAAGGCCCCATCCCCGCCGACATGGCCGGCGTTGCCAAGGAAGCTCACGAAAAGTTGGTGGAACTGGTCGCCGAGGGCAAAGACGAATTGATGGAAGAGTTCTTCGAAACCGGCACCATCCCCGAAGAGCATCTGGTACCAGCGCTGCACGAAGCGATTCGCGAAGACAAACTTTTCCCCGTGCTCTTCACCTCCGGCCTGGGCAACATCGGCGTCGACGAGCTCATGGATTTCATCGTCGACTACACGCCCGCCGCCAGCGAGCATCACGCGCTCACCGAGTGGACGCCCGATGGCCACGCTGAACCGGCCAAGCGCCAAGGCACCGACAGCGAGCCCCCATCCGTCTATGTCTTCAAGACGATGTCGGACGCGTTCGCCGGCCGTATTTCCTATTTCAAGGTTTTTTCCGGCGTGCTGAAGGACGACGCGTCGCTGCAGAATTACAATCGCAACACGCAAGAGAAGTTCGCCCGCATTGCCGTCGTCCAGGGAAAGCAGCTGGTCCCAATCCCGGAGCTGCATGCCGGCGATATTGGCGCGGTCGCGAAGCTGAGAGAAACCCTAACGGGTGACACGCTGGGCGATAAAGCGTCGCCCATCCGCTATCCCGCGGTGCAACTCCCCGAGCCCGCCATCACTTTCGCTATTGAGCCCAAGAGCCGCGCCGACGAAGACAAGCTGGGCGTAGGCCTGCACAAGCTGATGGAGGAAGACGCCATGCTGCGCTTCTTCCGCGACCCGCAGACCAAGGAATTCCTGATCGCGGGCACCGGCCAGCAGCACATCGAAGTCGTGGTCTCGAAGATGAGGAAGCGCTACCACGCCGAAGTGGTGCTGAAGGCGCCGAAGGTACCCTATCGCGAAACCATTCGCGGCAAGGCCGACGTCCAGGGGCGCCACAAAAAGCAGACCGGCGGCCACGGCCAGTACGGCGATTGCAAAATCAAGATGGAGCCGCTGCCGCGCGGAGCCGAATTTGAGTTCGTTAACGATATCTTTGGCGGCGCCATCCCGCGCAATTTCATTCCCGCCGTCGAAAAGGGAATCAAAGACGCGGCCGCTCGCGGCTACCTGGCCGGCTATCCCGTGGTGAACTTTCGCGCCATCCTCTACGACGGCTCTTACCACGACGTGGATTCGAACGACCTCTCCTTCCAGATGGCCGGCCGCATCGCCTTCCGCAAGGCCATGGAACAGGCCAAGCCGACGCTGCTCGAACCCATTATGACCGTCGAGATCACCGTGCCCGACGAGTTCGCCGGCACCATCATGGGCGACCTCAACAGCCGCCGCGGACGCATCCAGGGCATGGACAACAAAGCCGGCAACACCATCGTGAAAGCTGAAGTTCCCATGGCCGAAATGCTCACCTATGGCGCCGATCTGACCTCGATGACGCAAGGCCGCGGCAGCTTCTCCATGGAAATGCATCACTACGACATCGTCCCGCAACAATTGCAGGAGAAGATTATCGAGAAGGCCAAAGCCGAGCGCGGCGAGGTCAAAGAAGAGGAAGAATAGGTTCGTGTGGTGACGGGGCTCGGCCCCGTCCCGCTTGCATGGGGACGGGCCGTGCTCGGAGCCAAAATACCGATTCACCCGAAGCCTTTTGTGGCGTACCATTCCTTTTTCTTCTTTCTTTCTTCTTTCTCAAGGAGGCACGTATGCCCAAGCGGACTTCCCCGATCTGCTCCCGCTTGTACCTTGCGATGCTCGTTCTCTTACTTTTCGCCCACTCCACAACGGCCCAAGAAAGCAAAACCGTGGTCCTGGAACTCGACCACGCGTCCATCTGCGGATCGAATCTCGACACGCTTCGCCAGGCCTTTACCGACGTGGGCTTGAATCCAGATTTCGGCGGTCCCCACGGCAATGGAATTACCCAGATGGCCAGTATCGGCTTCGACGACGGGACTTACCTGGAGCTGATTGCGCCGGTAAAGCCGGGTGCGAGCGCCGGTTCCGACTGGGCGAAGTATATGTCCGACGATGCCGTCACCTGCGCCTGGGCCGTCGGCACCAACGTTTTGCTGCAGGAAGTGGATCGGCTGAAGAAGGCCGGCATTCCTGTCACAACTCCGCAACCTGGCAGCCGTAAGCGCCCCGACGGTATGTCGATCGAGTGGACGACCGCCGACGCGGGCTCCGGAACTCCCGGCTCCACGCTGCCCTTCATCATTGAGGACAAGACCCCACGCGCCTGGCGCGTCCAGACGTCAGCCAGCATGCAAGGCGCGCCGGTCAGCGGCATTGAATACGTAGTACTCGGGGTCAATAACCTCGATGCCTCGATTGCCTTGTTTCGCAAGGCCTATGGCTGGGCCGACCCGCTGACCGAGACCCAGAAAGACATCGGCAAACTAGCCTACTTCCCCGGCGAGCCCGTGATTCTGGCAGCTCCGTCCGGCGGAGGCTGGCTCTCGGAGCATCTAGCCAAGTACGGCGAAACCCCGGTTGCCTACCTGCTCAACACGCGCGACCTCCCAGCCGCCACCAAAAAGTACAAACTCTCGGGCGGCAAGACCTGGTTCGGCCAGAAGATAGCCTGGTTCGACGTCGGCAAGCTGAAAGGCGTCCGGTTGGGAGTAATCGGGCAGTAAAGGCACGTCTGGGGACGGCCGCCCTCGGCCGTCCAAGCGGAGCGAAGTTCCGCAGGGTTTTTGCAGCGGCAATTGCCTGATTCGGCTTTTCGCTTTACCATCCCCTTCAGTGTCTGCCGCCAAAGATAATCCCGCGCTCCATTTCAAAGACCGTCTAGTTTCCGCTGCCCCGGTCGAGGACGATTCCTCTTTCGAACTCAAACTCCGTCCGCAGCGCCTGCAAGAATTCATCGGCCAGAACAAAGTCAAAGAGAATCTAGACGTAGCCATCCAAGCCGCCAAGTCGCGAGGCGAAGCCCTCGACCACGTCCTGCTCTATGGACCGCCCGGCCTGGGCAAGACGACGCTGGCCAACATCATCGCCAACGAACTCGGAGCCGCCTTCCAGCAAACCTCCGGCCCCACACTGCAAATCAAAGGCGACCTCACCGCGATCCTCACCAATCTGCGCGACCGCCAGGTGCTCTTCATTGATGAAGTCCACCGCCTGCAGCCTGCGCTGGAAGAGATTCTCTATTCCGCGCTCGAAGACTACAAACTGGACATCATGATCGGCCAGGGCCCGTCCGCGCGCACTCACACCATGGACGTCAAGCCCTTTACCTTCATCGGAGCCACCACCCGCGCCGGACTTCTTTCCGCGCCCTTGCGCTCGCGTTTCGGACTCCTGCTGCGTCTCGAGTTCTACACCCACGACGACCTCCGCGTCATCGTAGAGCGTTCCGCCGAAATTCTTGGCGTGAATATCGATCGTCCCGGAGCCATTGAAATTGCCAGCCGTTCCCGGGGAACGCCGCGTATCGCCAACCGCCTGCTGCGTCGAGTGCGCGACTATGCCCAAGTGCGAGCCAGCGGTTCCATCGATCTCGCCACCGCCCAGTCCGCGCTAAGCATGTTAGAAGTGGACCGCTACGGCTTCGACGAAGTCGATCGCAAGCTTCTGCTCACCATCATCGAGAAATATCAGGGAGGCCCCGTAGGCCTCAACACTCTAGGTGCCGCGCTAGCCGAAGAACCCGATGCCATAGAAGAAATCTACGAGCCTTTCCTGATCCAGATCGGCTTCCTGAACCGCACTCCAAGAGGCCGAGTAGCCACGCAGCTAGCCTACGAACATTTCGGCATAACCCCCAACCGTCGCCAAAGCTCGCTGTTCTAGAAGGATTGTGGAGAGATGGGGTTGACTTCCACTGCCCCAATCTGCGTTAATCGCTCTTCGTCATCATCCCCGCAGAAACACCGTCAGCAGGAGGACTCATGCGCGAAGTAATCGCCACCGCCCAGGCTCCGCAAGCCATCGGCCCCTACTCGCAGGCCATCCGAGCCCAAGGCCTTATCCTTACCTCTGGACAAATCGCCATCGATCCCGCCACCCAGCAGGTCATCGCCGGCGACGTAGGCGCGCAGACCGACCGTGTGCTCAGGAACCTCGCCGCCATCCTGCAGGCCTCGGGCAGCACCCTGGAGAAAGTTCTGCGCTGCACCGTCTTCCTGAAAAACATGGGAGACTTCGCCGCCATGAACGAAGTCTATGGCCGCTATTTCAAGCAGTCGCCGCCAGCCCGCTCGACGGTGGAGGTAGCCCGCCTTCCAAAAGATGTCTTGGTAGAAATTGATGTGATAGCGCTTGCTTGAATATTGTGTGGAAGAATTTAAGAAAAATAAGAAAAGGGGAACTATGAAAACTGTCATCCTGGTCATCACATTGCTCGCACTGGTCGGCCTTATCGTTGCCCAGACCGCGAAGCCCGCCACCAGCGCGCCCACCAAAGTCACCGGAGCACCCACCAAGACCGCCAGCGGCCTCGAATACTGGGACATCAAAGTCGGCGCCGGTGCAGTCGCCGAAAGCGGACAGCACGTCAAAGTTGATTACACCGGCTGGCTCACCAACGGCAAGAAGTTTGACAGCTCGGTCGGTACTGGCAAACCGTTTGAGTTCGTGCTGGGCGCCGGCCAAGTCATAAAGGGCTGGGACGAAGGTGTAGCCGGCATGAAGGTAGGCGGCAAGCGCCAGCTCCACATTCCACCAGACTTGGCGTACGGAGAAAAGGGCTATCCGGGGGCTATTCCGCCTAACGCCACGTTGATCTTCGACGTGCAATTGGTAGATGTGAAGTAGCAAGGCTCGTGTGGGGACGGGCGCCCTCGCCCGTCCAAGCCGAGCAAAACTCCGCAGCTGTGGCGCTGTCCAGGCAAACAAAAGCCCGCAGGATTTCCACATCTCTGCGGGCTCTGATCTCTTACGCCTTAACCACTTTGCCGCTGCGCAGACAGGAAGTGCAGACGCGGATGTGCTTGGTAGCGGCTCCAACCTTGGCGTGAACTGGGCGCAGATTGACGTTCCAGCGCCGTTTGCTCACATTGTGGGCGTGGCTGATGGTATTTCCGAACTGCGGCCCCTTGCCGCAGATATCACAAACTCGTGCCATAACTCTAGAATCCTTCCAGGCCTGTTGCCGAAACTGTGATTTTACAGGAATCCGGCGATTTTCGCCAAGGCTCGGCGGTAACACGTAGGGATGGCCGTCCTCGGCCGTCCAGCCGAGCGCAGCTCGACAGCGCTTACGCCGCCTTGCCCATCACCGGCTCCGCACAATGGCTGCACCGCCGTGCGTCAATCGGAATCTCGCTCAGGCATTCCGGACACTTTTTGGTGGTCGGATCGGCCGGCACTGGAGCCTTCCGCGTCCGAGCAATCAGCGCATTGATCGGAGTCACCACAAAAAAGTAAACTGCGGCCGCGACCAGCAGAAAGGAAACTACCGTGTTCAGGAAATCGCCATACAGGAAGGTGCTGCCGTTGAGGGTGAACTTAAGCCCCGCAAAGTCAGGCGCTTTCACTAACGCCGCGATCAGAGGCGTTAGAAGATCCTTAGTGAGGGCCGTGACCACTGACCCAAACGCCGCGCCAATCACCACACCTACGGCCAGATCCACCACATTACCGCGCAAGATAAATTGCTTGAAGCCGGACAGCATAACGTTTACCTCCGCTTTCCGGAAATGGCCCTCTTCAGATCCGCATCGGCATCACAATATACCGGTACTTGTAATCTTCGGCCTCCGCGGGACGAAGTTGACCGGCCGACTGCGCATCCTTCAACTCCAGTTTCACTTCGCACGATCCGGTCGCTTTGATGAAGTCCATCAGGTATTGAGCGTTGAACCCGATCGCCATCGGTTCGCCGTCATAAGCGACTTCGATCGAATCCTCTGACTCGCCCGTCTCGGTTGACGATGCGGAAATCTTCAGTTCGCCTTTCTCCAGACGCAAACGCACCGCCCGCGATCGCTCGTCGGCAAAGAGTGCGACGCGCTCAATCGCCGCTCTCAGTTCTTCGCCCTGCAGCGTAATCGACTTCGAGATATCTTTTGGCAGCACCGCCTCGTAGTTGGGGAACTGCCCTGTAAGCTGCCGCGACGTCAGCAACCGCGGACCCACGCGGAAGAACAGCGTGGACTCGTCCTTTGCAAAGTCGATAGTTTCGACATCCGAATCGAGCAGCGATTTCAACTCATCCATCGCTTTCTTGGGAATCAGCGTCTTCATCTCGCCGGAAACGCCTTCAAACTTCTCTCCCCCGCGTTCCACATGCGCTAAGCGGTGTCCGTCGGTCGCAACCATGGTGATTGATTCCGGCTTCAGCACCATCAGCGCTCCATTCAGCGTGTAGCGCGACTCCTCGCTGGCAATCGCGAATCCTGTTTTCGCAATCATCGATCGCAATACTCCCGCTGGAATCTTGATCGCTCCCGCTGACGGAAACACCGGCAGACTGGGAAAATTCGACCGCGCCATGCCCACCATCTTCGTGTTCGAGCGCCCGCAGCGAATACTGACCCAGTGATTTTCCAGCAGTTTGATGGTGATGTCTGCATCGGGCAGCAGCTTCACGTACTCGTAAAGCTTGCGCGCCGGAATCGTGCACGCACCTTCTTTCTTGACTTTGGCATTACACGAGGTGCGCAGGCTCAGATCGAGATCTGTTGCTGTCAGCAACAATTTATCTCCCCCAGCCTCGAAAAGATAATTGGAGAGAATGGGAATCGTGGTCTTACGCTCCACCACGCCCTGAGTAGCTGTCAGTTCGCGAAGAAGCTCAAATTTGCTGACCGTAATTTCCATGGTTGTTGTGGCTACGGCAGGGGCGACTTCCACCGGCATATTGGGTCTCCCAACTCTAGAACCGGTTTGGATCAAACCAGCTCTACTTCTGTTCTCTTCTTATATCAAATACAAAAGCAATAAAACCAGTAGTAACCGTAGGCGCTTCGGAGAAGTGGAAAACTGGTCCAGGTTCCTGCAGTGCAGTGGCTTCCATATCAACTCCTCGTGTGGAGAACCACTCTCTGCCTCAGCGGACGCCATCGTAATCCGCGGACCCGTCCAGGATTTCTATCCTGTCTCCCACAGTTTCCACAAACACTCCACAGCCAGAAGGCGGGAAAAGCGGTCTAATGAGTGGAAAAATGACTAAAAACCAAAACTTACGCGCCCAATTGCTCGGTCAGTTTATTAAGCAGCCTGTTCAAATCCTTGTCATTCTTGCGAACCTCTTCAATCTTGTCCACCGAGTGCAACACGGTTGTGTGGTGCTTGCCGCCGAACTGGCGCCCAATTTCAGGCAGCGAAGCTTCGGTTAGGTGCTTAGCCAGGTACATGGCAATCTGCCGCGGATACACGATCGATCGCGAATTATTTTTCGCCTTGATTTCCACCAGGCGCAAGCCAAATTGCTCAGCCACCGCCTTCTGAATGGATTCAATCGTTACCTTGCGGGCCTGCGAATCGATGAAATTCTTTAATACCTGTTGCGTATAGGGAAGCGTAATCTCTGCCCCGATCAGCGAAGAATGCGCCACCAGGCGGATCAGCGCGCCTTCGAGTTCCCGCACATTCGAGCGAATGTTCGACGCAATAAACAACGCTACGTCCGTTGGGAGCGTGACCCGTTCTTGCTCTGACTTCTTTTGCAGGATCGCGACTTTTGTCTCCAGGTCGGGCGGCTGAATATCGGCAATCAGCCCCCACTCAAATCGGCTGCGCAAGCGGTCCTCAAATTCCGCCAACTCCTTGGGCGGACGGTCGCTGGCAATTACGATCTGCTTCATCGACTCGTGCAGCGCATTAAACGTATGGAAGAACTCTTCCTGCGTGCGCTCTTTCTGCGCCAGAAACTGGATATCGTCCATCAGCAGCACGTCCACCGTCCGGAATTTATCCCGGAAGCTGATCATCTTGTCGTAGCGCAGCGAGTTGATCATCTCGTTGGTGAACTTCTCGCTCGACACGTAGCAGATCGCCGCCTGGGGCGTCCGCCGCTTGACCTCGTGCCCGATTGCCTGCATCAGATGCGTCTTGCCCATCCCAACGCCGCCATACAGGAACAGCGGGTTGTAGGCCTTCGAAGGCCGCTCCGCCACCGCCTGGCAGGCAGCGTGCGCAAACTGGTTCCCGCTGCCGATCACGAACGCATCAAACGTATAGCGCGGATTCAGTTGGGCGGCGCTGTCCCAGTCGAACCGCCCCTGCGCCGGTTGCGATCCCGTCACCGCCTGCGGTCCCACACTTCCACCTGCACTCGGAGCCGACAGCCCGCCGTTATGCCGGATTGGCGTGTTCGATGGGTCGTCCTCCGCGGTAACGAATTTCACATCCTCGTACCCAAGCCCGAGATTGTCGACCGCTTCCTGAATCAGATCCGCGTACTTATCGCCTACGTGGCGGAACTCCGCGGTCGGAACGCGCACGAACAGAACGCCATTAGCGGCGTGGCTGTACCGCGTCGGCTTCAACCAGGTGTCGTAGGAGTGCCGGTTGATCTTCTTTTCCAGGGCGTCAAGGATGCGCACCCAGGGGTTCGGGATGATGGCGGAGCTGGTGAGAGACATTTTTGTCAGAATAACGAAAGCACCGGCGTCTAAACGTCCGGGAGAAATCCAGCCGTGAAAGTTTGTGTTCTTCTTTTACTGCAGACAGCTTCTGTTTTGCAGCACCGACTATCGGTGAAATTTATTACGAGACGAACGGGATAGTAGCACAAAAAAATCGCCGCGTCGGTGTTCTTGCAACAAAAATCTTCTGCGCGAGCGCCAAATCAAACCGCGATTTCATTGCCCTGTCAAGTGTCGAGAAACTAACTGCCACGCAAACTGTGCAACGCAGATGCTCACGTAGGGACGGCCGCCCGCGGAGCCTGCCCTGAGCGCAGTCGAAGGGTCCAGCGGAGCGAAGCTCCGCACCCCTACGAAATCGGCCGCCGTTCCCGCCTTGGAGCCGTAGCCGCCGTCTTGTAATTCCCGGGATACACCACCACCGATCGCCGTCCACCCTCGCCGTCGCTCTCGGTGCGCAAATCTTTTTCCTCGCGCAAAGCCAGATGCACGATCCGCCGCTCCCGCGACGACATTGGCCCGAACCGGTACGGCTCGCGTGTCCGGCGCACGTGCTCGGCCGCTACCCGCGCCGCCATCTGCAACTCGTCGATCCGCATCGCCCGGAAATTCTTGCAGTCGAACCAGATCTTCTCGTGCTCGTTGCCCTGCAAGTGCAGAATCTCCGATGCCAGCAGCTCGAACGAACGCAGCAACTCGCCGCTCCGCTCCAGCAACAACCCCGAGTCCGGCCCCGCAAACTCCACCAGAATTTCCGGATGCTCCCATTCGCGGTTCTGCGCAATCGGAGGGTCCACCGTGATCCGGTACTTCAGCTTGAAGCCGCCATGAGAAATGACAGCCTGCAAGAATTCCCCAATCTGTTTCGCAGCAGCAACCTTGTCAGTGATCGGCATAATTAAGCTCTCAGCTGTCAGCTCTCAGCTATCAGGAAATGCTAAGAGCGTCACAAACGACGAAAGGTTCGTATCAGGGTATCGCTTTAGCGATACCGCAAATTCCTCGAAATCAGACGCCCCTTTAGGGGCTGGATTCTAACTGACAGCTGATAGCTGAGAGCTGACAGCTACTTCTCTTTCTTCCGCGCCCGCTTCGCCATCATCTCCCGCATCTCACGCCCCAGTGCTGTCCGATTCAGTGCCGCCTGCTGCACGATGCCAATCACCTGGCCCATCGCCCAGTACAGGCCCAACCCCGCCGGCAGGTTCTTGCTGATGAAGCCCATAAAGACCGGCATCATGAAATTCATCATCTTCTGCTGCGCCGGATCCATACCTCCCTGCGGAGTCATCCGCTGCATGAAAAACATCGTGACCACAATCGCGATCGGCAGGATGTAGTAGGGGTCGGGAGCCGAAAGATCCTTGATCCAAAGCCACGGCGCGTGCCGCAGATCCATCGCCACGTTCAGCATGCGGTAGTACGCGAAGAGAAACGGCATCTGGATCAGCAGGGGCAGACATCCACCCGCGGGATTCACCCCTTCTCTCTTATACAACTCCGAAATCTCTACGTTCATTTCGGCTTTTTTCGGGTCCCGCAAACTGTACTTCTTGTATTTTTCCTGGATCTGCTTGATCTGCGGCGCCACGCGCTGCATCTTCAGCATCGACTTCATCTGCGAAAGCCGCAACGGCAGCAGCGCCAGGTTGATGATCAGCGTCTGCAGCAGGATCGCCCAGCCCCAGTTCGGGACGATGTGGTTGTACATCCACTTCAGCCACAAAAACAAGGGCCGCGCGATGATTCCCAGCCAGCCAAAGTCGATGATCGCCCGCAAGTCCGGTTCCGCGCCCGTAATTCCCGGCACCGATACGGATTCCAGTTCCGAGAGCGTCTTCGGCCCGACGTACAACCGCGCCCCGGTCGCCCCTTTCGAACTGCCGACCGCGACCCCGTACACATCGACCTTATCCAGTTGCTTGTCGTTCGGATCGGACACATTGTGCCGAATCTGGAGTGGATTGCGCAGCGTTACCAGGGCCGAGTTTTGCGGATCCTGCGGCATGAAGACGGCGGCGAAGTACTGCTCCGAGACAGCCGCCCAGTTGATAGGCCCAGGTATAGTGGTGCCGCCAACAACCTTGATGGATGGAAAAAGTGTCCAGCCGTTGGCCAGCCGTTCAACCTTGCTGTCGTACTGATATGCGATCTGACTGAGTGCAAACGATGCGCCGCTGGTTTGGTCGCCAAAGCCCGCCGGCCACATCGGAAACGCCGGGACCTGCGCCCCATTCTGATAAACCGCGGTCTTCACCCCAACCACATAGCTGGTCCGATCGAACGTGAAACTCTTCTCCACCGAGACGTCGCCGTCGCCATAAGCAAACTTAATTTCATCCGGAGCGGGTGCCCCATCCTTCCGCGCATTTTGCCCTAGGGTGCGTGTCGCCACATACAAAACCGAGTTCAACTTGTTCCGCAGCCCCTCGTCATACGTCCACAACGTCAACGGATACCCGTACTTCTCCGATGCCGTGGCATTCACCAGTTCGAGCTGACCGCCCTTGTCGTCGGTGTATCTCTTCAGCACCCATGACTTCACGCGCCCGCCGCGATTGGTGAACACGATCCGGTAGACGTCGTTTTCAACCACCGTCTCCGCCTCGCTAGTAGCCTGTAGAGACGGGGCTTGCCCCGTCTCCGCCTTCGAAATGTTTGCCGGAGGTTGCGCTGGGCTTTGCGAAGGAAGCTGTGCTTGATTTTGTGCCGCCTGCGAGCTCTCCGGTTTCGCTGGAGGCTGCGGCCCATACTTCTTCAGCAGCGGCTGGAACAGCATGATGATCAGGAACGTCAGCGCAAACACCAGCAACAGCTTGCGTTCCATCCCGGGTTCTTGTTGAGGATTCTTGAATTCAGCCAAATCAGTCAGCTCGTAATCAGTTCAGTGTGGCGCGGACACTCTTGTCCGCGATCTTGATCTTTCACCACGGGATCCAACCCGCCCTTAGCCAGCGGATGACACCGCAAAATTCGCCAAGCCGCCAAAGCCCCGCCGCGCACCACGCCATAGCGCTCGACCGCTTCCATAGCGTATTCCGAACAACTAGGCACATAGCGGCAAGCCGGAGGAAAGGCTGGCGATATCCACCGTTTGTAAAGCCGCAACAGCCCCAGCGCAAGCGCTTTCATTTCTCCACCACCTGGGTGCCCCATCCTAACGTCGCGCTTTTTGCGACGTTAGGGTGGGATTCCCCGCTTTCATTTCTCCACCAGTTTCTTCGCGATCACATCCAGCGCCCGGCCCACTTCCTCGACTACCAGAGAAAATTCCAAAGCGAGCACCGACTTCTTCGGATTAATCACCACATCCGCCGAGCACGCGCCCTCAAGTACGGAACGCCGCTGTCGCACTGCTTCCCTCAGCCGCCGCTTGATGCGGTTCCGCTCCACCGCGCCGCCTAGCACGCGACCGACCGTGAATCCGACGCGCGAAATGTTCTCCGCGCCCTTGGGCGACGCGCCCTCCGCCTGCCGCAGATAGAACACGGTCATGTGCGGAGAAAAGTGCCGCCGTCCCTGCTTGTACACGCGTTCGAAGTCGCAGTGCTTCAACAGCCGCGCTGCGCGCGGAAAGCTCGCTCCCGCCTGCTCTTGAATACGCTTCGGAGCGTCAGCGTTCACCAACTTCACCATCCTGAAGAGCCCGGTTGCCACTCGCCAGCAGCGAGCCCCGCTTTTCTGGCAACTGGGTACTGGCAGCTGGCAACGGATGTACGGGAGAAGACTACTCGCGGAAACCCGGTTTCACCGAGACGCGCTTGCGTCCCTTGGCCCGGCGGCGCGACAGCACTGCGGCCCCGCTTTTCGTCTTCATGCGAGTCCGGAACCCGTGCTTCTTCGAGCGCTTGCGCCGGTTGGGTTGAAATGTACGTTTCGGCATCGAAAATCCCTGCTCCTGATTGAATCAACGAAACTGAGGCGAACGGTAAGTATAAATGACGGTGAGCGCCCCCGGCAAACGCGAGCTCTGGCTACAATGAAGCTGGTCAAGACTCGCTAGCCACTGACCATCGCTCACTGGCCACTGCTTTCTATGAATCTGGACGACACCATAGTCGCCATAGCCACCCCGCCCGGACGCGGCGGTATTGGTGTAGTCCGTCTAGCCGGCCCCGAAGCGCAAGCCATAGCCAAGCCCATGCTCCGCCTGAGTCGTGAACTGGCAGCCAATCAAGCCCAAGTCTGCGACCTGATCGAACCCTCCAGAACTCACGTGGGGACGGCCGCCCCCGGCCGTCCGGCGGAGCAAAGCTCCGCTTCTGCCACCACAACTCAAGCCCGTATCGAAGAGGTAGTAGTCACCTACTTCGCCAAGCCACACTCCTACACGACCGACGACATCATAGAAATCTCCGCCCACGGCTCCCCCGTAGTCCTCCGCCATATAGTCGAACTAGCCCTGGCCCAAGGTGCCCGCCTGGCCGAGCCCGGAGAATTCACCATGCGCGCCTTTCTCAACGGACGCCTCGACCTGACCCAAGCCGAAGCCGTCCGAGATCTAATAGACGCGCAAACTCTCTTCCAGGCGAAAGTGGCCGCCCAGCAATTAGAAGGAGCGCTTTCCAATCGCCTGAAGCCCATCAAGCAAAGATTAGTCGACTTGATAGCCCTGCTCGAAGCCGGCATAGACTTCGCCGAAGACGACGTCTCCGTGGCCCCGGATACCACAATCCTTGCTAGCATAGCTGAAATAAGAGCTCCGCTCGAGCAACTAGCCGCCACCTTTGCCTACGGCAAGATCGTTCACCAGGGACTAACCCTGGCCATAGTAGGTCGTCCGAACGTAGGCAAATCAAGCCTCTTCAATCGCCTGGTAGAGCGTGAGCGTGCCATAGTCACCGCCCAGCCCGGCACCACGCGCGACCTGGTCAGCGAAACCGTAGCCATCGATGGAATTCCTGTGGAATTATTGGACACCGCCGGCATCCGCCGCGCCCCAGAGGCTGAAGCCGAAAGCATCGGCATTAAGAAATCCATCGAAGCCCTGGCTGACGCCGACTTAGTCCTGGTGGTGCTCGACCAATCCCAGCCCCGAACCGAGGAAGACGAAGAATTGCTCCGCCAGGTGGAGGGACGCCCAGCGATAGTAGTAGAAAACAAATCCGACCTGCTGAGGTCGCGTGGGGACAGCTCGTGCGGGGACGGGCGTCTCGCCCGTCCAAGCCGAGCGCAGCTCGGCAGGGTTTCGCCGGCAACCTCCCGTATCCCCACCTCCGCCCTGACCGGCGAAGGCATCGCCGCCCTCCGCAAAGCCATCCTCCTCCACGTAGCCGGAGACCGAACCACGCAGCAAGAATCGGGCTTCCTAACCAGCGTTCGCCACCAGAAATTAGTCAACGACGCACTAGCCGCGCTAGACGTCGCCACCAACGCCGTAGCCGCCCGAGTCCCCCACGAAATGCTCCTCCTCGATCTCTACGGAGCCCTCCGCCCCCTCGACGAAATCACCGGCGCCACCACCACCGACGACATCCTCAACCTGATCTTCGGCACCTTCTGCATCGGAAAGTAACAGCCTCGCCCGCCGCCTCGCTGAGTACCAGCCACACCATCCTCATTGACGGCGGTTGGACCGCCAGATAATCCGCCTTTGGCTTACACTGGCAGCGCTCGGGATTTCCCTGACCGCACAACGAAGGAGAACCCATGCACGTCCCTCCGCCTGCAACTTTGCCGCACGACGGCGTGGCTCCGCCGGCCGTTCCCCTAGCCCAACAAGGCCATGGTGCGGCCGTACTCGCCAGCTTCCTCGGCTGGACCCTCGACGCCTTCGACTTCTTCCTCGTCGCCCTCTCGTTAACCGCCATCGCTCAGGAGTTTCATCTTCCCGACAAGGCCATTGCCTTTTCCCTCACGCTGACCCTGGCATTCCGCCCCGCGGGTGCCTTCATCTTTGGATTGATGGCCGATCGCTATGGCCGTCGCACCCCGCTGATGATCGATCTCGTCTTCTACTCCGCGGTCGAGGTGGCAACCGGTTTCGCTCATAGTTTCACCACCTTCCTCGTGCTGCGCGCGTTGTTCGGTATCGGCATGGGCGGAGAGTGGGGCGTAGGTGCCTCTCTCGCCATGGAAAAAGTTCCACCCCGTCTGCGCGGCTTTCTTTCCGGCATGCTCCAGCAGGGATACGCTCTCGGCTATCTTCTGGCCGCGGTCTGTTTCTACTTTGTCTTCCCCCGCTGGGGCTGGCGGCCAATGTTTTTCATCGGTGGCCTTCCCGCTCTGCTCGGCCTCTTCGTCCGCTTCAAAGTGAAAGAGTCCGAGGTGTGGCAGAAAACTCGTCATACGGACTGGGGCAGTCTGGGCCGCGAAATTTGTTCCCACTGGAAACTGTTTCTCTATTTGACCCTCTTGATGATGATGATGAACCTTACTTCCCACGGCACTCAGGATATGTTCCCCACTTTCCTCCAGCGCGAGTGGAGCATGGGGCCGACACAGCGCGCCGTCATCACCGCCATCTCCATGGTGGGAGCCATACTCGGCGGTCTGTTCTTCGGCTTTTTCTCCGACCGTTTCGGACGCCGCCGCGCCATGGTTGCCGCACTGGTCAGCGCCGTCGCGCTGGTTCCTCTGTGGGCCTACGCTCCCTCTCTCGCCTTGCTCGTCCTCGGCGCTTTCCTGATCCAGTTCATGGTGCAGGGAGCTTGGGGAATCATTCCCGCTCACCTCTCGGAACTGTCCCCCGACTCGGTGCGCGGCTTCCTTCCCGGATTCGCTTACCAGTGCGGCGTGCTTCTGGCCGGCTCGGTCGCCTACATCGAGGCGATTCTCGCCCAGCATACCCGCTACGCCAACGCCATGGCTCTGACCGCGTTTGTAGTCTTCACGCTCGCCGCCGTGGTAGTGGCTCTGGGCCGCGAGCGCAAGGGGATTCAATTCGCTGCCTAGTAATCTGTCAGCCCGAAAACGGTGTCGTCCTGAGCGCAGCGGGGACTTCACGAAGTGAAGTCTCTGCGGAGTCGAAGGACCCCTACACCTTCCGCAGGTGGATTTCCCGGCATGTCTTCCCCATCGAAACATGCGATGATGGTCCGACTTTCCAAAGGAGCCTTTCCCCATGGCCGTGCAGAATTTCTCCAATCACACGCGCTTTGATCCGCTCTTCCATTTTTTCATTCTGCCGGTATTCGCCATTTCGCTAATCGCGCCCATCGTCCATCTGGTCCGCATGCCGGGACTGCATTCTGCTTGGATGGTCGTCTTCATGGTCGCGGCCCTCGCCGCCGTCTTCAAAATCCGCCTCTACGCCTTGAAAGTGCAAGACCGCGTCATCCGCCTCGAAGAAAGATTGCGTCTCGCAACTTTACTCGACCCTGCACTTCGCCCCCGCATCCCGGAATTTACCGTATCGCAATTAGTCGGACTGCGTTTCGCCTCCGACGCCGAACTACCAGCCCTCGCCGCGAGAACCCTCAATGAAAACCTATCCCGCGACGATATCAAGAAATCAATCCAGCACTGGCGTCCGGACGATTGGAGGGTATGAAGTCGCGCATGTATTCAAGCAGTTGCCAGGAGTTTGGTTTTGCATTTACTGACAGCTGAGAACTGAGAGCTGTTTCTTACGCCTTCAGATACCAAGGCACATTAATGATGTTGATCCGCTCATCCCCGCCCAGCAGCAGCAGCGCCGTTAATATATCTCCCCGCTGATTGTGCAAAAAATAGTGATACCAGTGCCGCTCCACCATCGACGCAATCACCACCGCGATCGTCCGCTCCGGATTCTCCTTCTCCACCTTTAGCACGTAGTCCACAATCGGATGAAGCACCAATCGAAACGGCGACGCCAATGTCACCAGCGTCGGCATCCGCGTCTCCGCCGGCAACTCGGCCAACCACGAAGGCCGATTCTCATCCGCCTCGCACGTAACATGCACCGCTTGCACATCCGGAGACAAAGTCATACCAAAGCGCAGCGCCTTCTCTGTCGCCGCGTTCCATTTCTCCACTGGAACCAGCACAATCGGCGGCGCCAGCTTCCGCACATCCGGAATCACCCTGCCCGTCAGCGCTGTTTCCTCTGCGACCTCTTCATAATGACGACGCACCCTCCCCATAAACAGCATCGCAGCCGGCAACAGAAGCACAACCACCCACGCTCCGTCGACAAACTTCGCCACCACCACCACCACAACCGTGATCCCCGTAGCCATAGCTCCCAGCCCGTTGAGCAGGATGCTATGCCAAGCCTGCTTCCACGACGACGTCCTTAGCCAATGCCCCACCATCCCCGCCTGCGACAAAGTGAAAGCCAGAAACGCCCCCACCGCAAACAAAGGAATCAGCCGGTCCGTCACTCCGCCAAACAGAATCAGCAACAGACCCGCCCAAATCGCCAGTGCCCAGATCCCCTGCGAGTACACCAGCCGCCGTCCGCGCAACGTCAAAGAATGCGGAAGATAATCATCTCGAGCCATCGCCCGGCACAGCCGGGGGAAATCCGCAAACGATGTGTTCGCCGAAAGACACAACACCAGCAGCACCGAGAACATCGTCAGATCGTAAAAAATTCCCTTGCCTGCCACCGCTGCCGTCAACATCGACAACACGCTCTGATACCCCGCCTGCCCCGGATCCGTAGCCATAATTCCGTAGTCCCGCACCAGCACCGCAATTCCCCCAAGAAGCACGATGAGAATTGCAATGATCGCCGTCAAAGTAGCCCGCGCCGCCGGAACCACAGGCTTCTTGAATGCCTGCACTCCATTACTGACTGCTTCCACGCCCGTCATCGCCGTGCAACCCGAGGCAAACGCCTTCAGCAGAATCCACACCCCCACCGCCTGCACAGCCGCCGGCGCGGCCCCCGCTTGTCCCAACACCACCACCGCCGCCGGATGTCCCCCCGAAGCCACCACCTTATAAAACCCAATCGCAATCACGACCCCAAGTGTCCCCACAAAGAAATAAGTTGGAGCCAGAAACGCCGATCCCGCCTCTTTCACTCCTCTTAAATTGACCATCGTCAATATGACCAGCACCCCGAGACACAGAGCCAAAGTGTGCGGCTGCAAAGAAGGCACTGCCGAAACCAAGGCTCCGATCCCAGCCGATATTCCCACCGCAACATTCAGCAGGTAATCAATCATCAAAGCCGCGCCCGCCAGCACTCCTGCCCGATTCCCCAGGTTCTCCCGGGCAACCGTGTACGATCCACCGCCCATCGGATAAGCCGCGATCGTCTGCCGATAACTGAAATACACAATCACCAGCAGCCCAATGATCGCCCCCGTCAACGGCACAATGTATCGGACCCCCAGCAATCCCAAAGGCAGCAAAACCGTCAAAGCCGCCTCGGGCCCGTATGCCGCCGAACTCAAAGCATCCAACCCAAACGTCGGAATCCCCTGCGTAGGAGTAATCCGCTGCCCCTCATCCTCAGAAGAAGCGAGTGGCCGCCCAAACAAAACATCAATCAATCCCATATCCCCTCACACACCCAGCGACAATAACACTTGCCAGACTACTCATGTCCCTCATGCCTCCGCAGTGTTCCACTTGACTGTCCCCATCCCGAAACAAGGTAGGTGGTGCAGCGGTTTACCACTGCGATAGCTGGCTTGTTTCAGAGTCGGCTTTAGCCGCTGAAGGTGAGACTGCGGCAAGGGAAATGTTTTTCCGCAGCCTTTTCATCCCACTTCTTACTCCCCAGATTCCTCCGTGCCCCGCTGTGTCCTCTTTGGTAAACAATCGCCAATCGAAGCGAAAAATCCCCACCTCGAAGCTGTTTTCAATCATGAACCATGACCGCGCCCAGCCATCCACCCACACACACGCCAGACCCCTCCCACTATTACTCCCCAGATTCCGGATTAAACGTTAATCGCGCCGCGCCCAATAAATCCCCACCAGAAAGATCGCCGCCAAGGAAACAAACCCAATCGCCCCGCCCAGCGAAACCCGAGAAACGTAATCCTGATCGCTAGCCTTAGTCACCACCAGGTAAGTCATCTCGTCCAGAATCATTCCGCTGCCGACCCCGAACGCAGCCGGTGCCAAAAAGGCCACCACCTGGTTGTGTGCCCCAAAAGCCAAAATGAACGCCGCAGGAAGTTCGATCAGAATTCCAAGGAAGAGATGATGAACCAGGTGCCCGCCGGGATAGATATGCTGCACCCGCACCAGGTGGAGATAAAGTCGAAGACACAATACCGTCCCCAGCATCGGCAGCAAGATCAGCAGCAGGGTCTGTTTAGCAGTCGGTCTGAAAAGTTGATCTGGCATTAGGCGCTCGAATTCTACCGCCGAGCGGGGAGAATCAGGAAAGTAAAAAGTGGGACAATCCACCGGTTTGCTCAAGAGCGGATTGCGATATAAACCCCTGATTCGCCTCCGAAAGCGCCCAGGACTCTGAAACCTTGAAACTCTGAAACTTTGAAACCTGTTCTATTTTCCCTTCAGCATCTGAACCACCCGGTCAAAATCCTCCAGCGTCCCATACTCAATCGTGATCTTCCCTTTCCCCCCCCGGTCCCGGATCCGCACTCTCATTCCCAGCACCGCCTCCAGCGAGCGCTGTGCGGCTCGCACATTCGGATCTACCCACCGCGCTCCGCTCGGCTGCCGTTCTTTCGGGACACCCATGGGGGAATTAATATCCATCACCAACTCGGTAAGCAGCGCCACCGACATCTTCTTGGCAATCGCCACTTTCGCCACTTTCGAAATCTGCTCCTCGTCGCTCAGGGAGAGCAGCAGGCGCGCATGACTATATGTCAGATCCCCCTTTCGCAACGCCGCTTGTACTTCGAGCGGCAGTTTCAGCAAGCGCAGATAATTCGATACCTGCTCGCGTGACACTCCCACGCGCTTTCCAATTTCTTCCTGCGTCAGGTGGAATCCGGTACTCAGGTTGGCGAAGGCCTGAGCCTGCTCCAGGCAGTGCAGGTCCTGCCGCTGCAGGTTCTCGACCAGCGTCATCTCGGCCGCCTGCTGCTCCGAGACCCGCTTCACGATCGCCGGAATCGTCGTCCTCCCAGCCATCTTCGACGCGCGGTAACGCCGCTCGCCCAGGACCAGGATGTAGCGTTGCGCACCCTCGGGATATGACCCTCCCGGCCGCACCGCTCCAGGTCGAACCACAATCGGCTGCAATACCCCCTGCGCCTGGATCGAACCGGCCAGGTCCCCAAGGGCGATCGAGTCGAACTCCTGCCGCGTCTGGTGCGGGTTCTGGTCGATGAGATCAAGGGCGAGCTCAAGAGCATGCTCGCCGTCCGGCGCCTGCCCCGCCGCAGCTTGCAAATGGTCCACGGTTTGGGGAAGCGCATAGGGAGGCGCGCCAGCGGGGGAAGCGACAGTGGGTGCCCCATCCTTCCGCGCACTTTGCGGAAGGGTGGGAACCACGGCCCGCGGCCCAGGCAGCAGAGACTCCAGTCCCCGCCCCAAAGCCCGCCGCTTCTCGTGAATTTTCTCCGTGCCCGTCTTGTCTGCCGCCACATTTGATGTAGTCATCAAGTCTTTCCCCTCTCGAAAAATCTGTCATCCTGAGCGCAGCCACGTCATCCGCGAAGCGGATGGCGCGGCGGAGTCGAAGGACCCCTACTCCCCACCCCGTCGTCGAGAATTCTCGCCAGAGGCTCAACCCTCGCACAATATCGATATTAATAAATATTTATATTAGTAAATCTATGCCGCTTCTCCCGGCCCTGCCGCCGCCCGCGCCTGCCGGTCCAGGATCTCCTTCGCCAGCCGTATATAGCTCTCCGCCCCGCGCGACCGCACGTCATACAGCAGCGCCGGCTGCCCGTGGCTCGGAGCCTCCGCCAGCCGTATGTTCCGCGGGATCGTCGTCGTGCACATCTTCTCCCCAAAATATTTCTTCAACTCCTCCGCCACCTGCTGCGCCAGGTTCGTTCGCTCATCGAACATCGTGATCACCACGCCCTCAACCGCCAGCCGGGGATTCAGGCCGACGCGTATCCTCTCGATGGTGTCCAGCAACTCCGACACACCCTCAAGCGCGAAGTACTCCGCCTGCATCGGGATCAGCACTCCATCGGCGGCGACCAGCGCGTTCAGCGTAAGCAGATCCAGCGCCGGCGGACAATCCAGCACGATGAATTGAAAGCGCTCGAGCAGACTCGCAAGCGCATCGCGGAGACGATACTCGCGCCGCTCTGTCGCGACCAATTCGAGGTTGGCGCCGATGAGATTCTTGTGTGATGGAATCAGCCAGAGCTGGTCGAGTTCAGTCAGGTGCAACGCTTCCTCGGCCGTGGCAACGCCCATGATTACGTCGTAGATGCTGATGCGCTCCGGATCTTTCACTACGCCGAGGCCGCTGGTGGAGTTTGACTGCGGATCGCAGTCCACCAGCAGCGTATTGACTTCGGCAGCAGCGAGTGAAGCGGCAAGATTGATGGCAGTCGTAGTCTTACCGACGCCGCCCTTCTGGTTGGCAACCGCGATGACACGTCCCATGTTTTTAGCTTGCTTGTATAGCGGGCCAGAATAAGGTGAATGCCACTGCGAAAGCAATGACCGATTTTTGTGCGAATACGTCGAAGTGTTTCACGTGAAACATTGGACTAGGCTCCAGGGAAAATGACTTCCCATTTGCACTTCTCTGGGCCCGCAGAATGCAGAAGTGTTTCACGTGAAACACTCACCATATACCGTCTCGTAATGAGACTCAAACGCTGTATTTCCCACCAGAACATTGATTTATAACCAGTAATTGTCATTGCCGGACCACTATGTCGATAAGAATTAATGAATTGTTCCACTTCTCAAGCGTGTCCCTATTGATAATACCCTTGTATGTGACTGCGGTATTGATATTGGCGGTTGCCATTTCAGGATTGTCAGTGAGGTGAGGCGAGGAATCTGGGCGGATCCCACAAGTAGGGCTAGAGTCGCTTGGGGAGTCAAGAAAGTCACGGCTATAGGGAGAATCGTTTCAAAGCGTTCTACCGCTCGTAGGGTTACTACTTCGGCAAGGGGATGGTCGGGACGGGCGGCCAGGATTTCGGCCCGGTCGGTGATTACATTGACGTCAGTCAATATAAGTGCGCGGGCGACTTCGCGGAGGAAGGCCGCCTTCTTGTGATTCGATTCGACCATGGTGAGATGGATTTGCGGAGCCCACATCTTCAGGGGAATGGCGGGAAATCCGGCACCGGAGCCGATGTCGAGGACGCGCGGAAGGAGTGAGTAGGGGTCCTTCGACTCCGCCACGTCATCCGCTTCGCGGGTGACCTGGTTCCGCTCAGGACGACAAGGGTTTGGGAAGAGATGGCGGGCGAGGAAGAAGGACTCGCCAAAGTGGCGGGTGACGATTTCCTCGGGGCGGCGGATGGCGGTCAGGTTAATGCGGGCGTTCCAGCGGAGTAATAGATCGATGTATATCGATATTTGATCGAGCATGGATGGGGGAAGCGATTGTTCAAGGAAAGGATCGAGAAGGGCGGCGATCTTGGCGATGTCCATGGCGCGGCGTTTCTTATAAAATACGCGTGTTGTGAGATCAATGCGATTTACCTCAGTCTAATAGGAGGGAGTCTCATGTTGAAGACGCGGTTTACTACCTCATTGCTGATGGCGTTGTCCCTTGTGCTGCTGGGAACGGTTGGGGCGCAGGGACAGGGCGGCGATGGCGAATACTTGATTCTCAGCGCGCAGTATGGGACGGAGCATCACCATGTGGACGTCACTGGTCGGCTGAAAGAATTGGCGCGTCATGACCGGACGTTCCGGGTAAACCACGACTCGATGAATGTGGATCCGGCTGAGGGACGCCAGAAGGCGCTGCGAATTTACGCGCGGGGTCCAAACGGGCAGGAGCGCATGTTTGAGTATCCGGATGGCAGCGTGGTGGACGGCGGGATGTTCCGGGCCTGGGGCCGGGGAGAGTGGGGGAACGGCGGCTGGAGCGGCAACTGGAATGTGGAAGGCGAGTACATGATTCTGAGCGCGCAGTATGGAAGCGAGCGCCGGCATGTGGACGTCACGAACCAATTGAAGGAACTAGCGCGGCACGACGTGAAGGTCTGGGTCGACTTCCGCACATTTCATGTCGATCCAGACGAGGGACACGCGAAGGTGCTGCGGATTTATGCGCGTGGTCCAAACGGGCACGAGCGCATGTTTGAGTATCGCGATGGCGCAATGATTGATGGCGCGCAGTTCCGGGGCTGGAGCCGCGGCGAATGGGCCGGCGAGAACGACCATTGGAGCGGCAGGTGGGAAGGCGAAGAGCGCTAGGAGAGCCAGGCCCCTGAAGGGGCGTCCGATTTTGAAGGGCTTGCGGCATCGCTGAAGCGATGCCCTGATACGAAGCCCAAGTTTCTCCGCAGCCTGCTGGCGCCGCTCTCTGCCGACTTTTGCTCAACCGTTCCCAGGCAAGCGGTACGCCAAAACGCCGATTGGGCGCTGGAAGTCGCGTGCATAGCCTCCTTTTTTGGTCACTGCCTAGGGTGACAAAAGTCACAGCTTTTTTTCGCGCCGCAGAATAGCTTGTCGTTCGTCGGCCCTCCCACGACATTTCTGGACTGCTCGTCTCTGGAGTCCTGGCACTCTGCTGTATAGAAGTGCGCAACGCTAACAATCCAACCTTCGTGATTCGGGTGACCCGCCGCCCCCCAAGGGTTATCCGCGAGGGAGCTTGAATTCTGTGGAGGGAATAATGAGGCGAGTTGCAATAATCTTGGGTCTATTCGCGCTGCTGTTACCTGCAGCAGCCTGGGCCAATGGGATCGATCTAACCAACCAGTATGGCACGGTTACCATCACAAACGCGGGAATCAGCTCCGTAGGGTCCGAGCTGCAGAGCTGGGGCGGATTCACAGCGGGTCCTAGACACGCTCTGGGCTCGGTCACCTTTTCGACCGGGAGCCTAGCGACAGGCAGCATCTGGGGCGGAGGAACGTTTAACGGCGGCGGGGAATTTCTTGTGCTTGGCGTCGGCAAGTGGGTCAGGACCATGACGGGAGCGGCCGCGCCGGTAACTCTCTTTAGCGGTAGTTTCGTCGGACCTGTTCTCTGGACGGTGGTGAGCCACCCCGGCCGATGGGACTACGTCTTTACGCTCTCAGGTGCGATCCGGGGGACGTACTGGGACGGCCGGACGGTAAACGGAACCACGACGCAGACCATCTATGCGTTCAAGAACCAATGGTTCCACGATCAGAAGGGCGGCATCAGCCTCGGCAAGAGCAACCTGGTTGTTCCTGAACCCGGCACATTGGGATTGTTAGGCACGGGCTTGATCGTCCTTGGCGCGACCATGCGGCGCAAGCTTCTGCGGGCGTAGTTGCGTGGCCGCACCACATCCTGGGTATGTCGCCATTAGCCCACGGAGGACAGAAAAGGACACGTCGTCCAGGTGTCGTCCCTGCGGGACTCGCTTCGTTCCACTTCCAACTCACCCGGCACTCACGTGCCGGGCTTTCCTATTTCGCCGCTTCGCGGCTGGAGATGCGATACTGAAATTCATGGCGCTGCCGGATTCTACGCCTCGGGTGGGGAACGATCCTAAGTCGGTGGTGATTCATTTGACGACGGGGACGGGGATGGAGATTGAGTGGAAGGATGGGCACCGGTCCGTCTATACGTTCGCGTTCTTACGGGATGCTTGTCCTTGCGCGCTTTGCGAGGAGGAGCGGACGAAATCAGGACGAAAGGCGGGCGAGGCGGCGAAACTGGCGCCGGGCGCTTTGCCGATGTTCAAGCCGGCCACGAAAGCGCTGTCGGCGGAGGCGGTGGGCAAATATGCGCTGAAGTTTTCCTGGAACGATAAGCACGATCTGGGAATTTACTCGTGGTTCTATTTGCGGGAAGTTTGTCCTTGCGCGCAGTGCGCGGCGGGGAGACAGCCCTCAGCTGTCAGCCGTCAGCCATCAGGCAAATCCGGCCCCTAAAGGGGCGTCTTCTTTCGAAGAACTTGCGGCATCGCTAAAGCGATGCCCTGATACGAGGCAGACTTTCGCAGTCTGTGCAACTCGCGGCAGAGACGGGGCAAGCCCCGTCTCTGCAGAGGATCTACCCAGAACTTTTTGTGGGATGAGTTTTAGTGCGTGGAGGATTTTGCTGGGGCGAAATGGAGGCCGTCCATCAGATCGTCGAGTTCCTCTTCGCTGCCGGCGATGAAAGTGAAGGAGACGATTTGGCCCTTGGCGAGCATGACGAGCGTGCACTGGCGCATGGTTAGTTTTTCGTTCGTCGTCTTAACTTCGAGCGGCTTGATGAAATCGGCGCGCAGCAGTTGCCGCGACTCCACTTCGAGCGCATATGGTTCTCCGTCGGCTTTGAAGCCCTTAGCGGTCGCGAGTTCGGTGAGCGGGCCGAGGTAGTCTTCGGCTCGCTTGAGGCCGGGATAAGACGCTGCACTCTCGGAGGCGATGAGGACCGCGGAGTTGATGGTGTCTGCGGTGGCCTGGGGAGGGCGCGCGAAAACCGCGAGCAGGACTTCGGCTTTACCGGAATCATTTCCCTGCTGCATCTCTTTGGTGCGATCGACCCAGCCGTACGGGATCTGATAGCGAAATGAGAAGATGGGGTTGCGGTAAAGCTGGGTGTCATGGTTGCTGGCGGAGGGCTTAGGGGCGGACGGACTCTTGCTTTGCGCTTGCGCCATGGAGCTTAGGCAGAGCGCTGCAACTGCAACTGCGGCTAAAGAGAATAGAAAGTTGTTGTGAACGCAGGCAACTGCCGAGCTTAGCTCGGCCTGGACGGGCGAGGGCGCCCGTCCCCACACGAACCGTCCCCATCTGACCTCTGGGCGGCAATGCATACATAGCCATGCTATCAGCGTCGGACTGCTACTCGACGAACATGCAATCTCCATAAGAGTAGAACCTGTATCCGGACTCGACGGCGTGCTGGTACGCGGCCATTATCAACTCCTTTCCGCCGAGCGCACACACCAGCATCAGCAGAGTCGATTGCGGAAGATGAAAGTTGGTCAGCAGCGCGTCTACCAGACGAAAGCGATAGCCAGGATAGATGAACAGGTCGGCCTCGCCGTGACCGGCTTGGACGCAATCTCCGCCCGCCCGTTTGTCAGACAGCCCCGCCGCGTACTCGAGGGTGCGGACGGTGGTGGTGCCCACGGCCACCACGCGCCTGGCCTCGGCTTTCGCACGGTTAATGGCTTGCGCGGTCTCGGCTGGAATCTCGAACCACTCCCGATGCAGTTTGTGATCTTCGACTTTCTCTACTCGCACCGGCTGAAAGGTGCCCAGTCCGACGTGCAAGGTGATCTCAGCGATTTCAATGCCGCGTCCACGAATCTGTTGCAGGATTTCGGGCGTGAAGTGCAGACCGGCGGTGGGCGCAGCCACCGATCTTGCCATGGACCCCAGCGCTTGGGCGTAGACGGTCTGGTAGCGATCATGGTCGGCGGCCGCGTCGTCACGGTCGATATAGGGCGGAAGGGGCACATGTCCGATGCGCTCGACGCGGGCAAAGAAATCGGGGACGGAGGCGAATCGGATGTGCCGCTCCCCGAAGCTACCGCGCCGGGTGACCTCGGCTTCGAGGGCTGGTGGATCGCCGAAATAGAGTTTCTCCCCGATGCCGATCTTGCGGCCGGGGCGTACCAGACACTCCCATTCATTCGGATGGTCCGCGATCTGGCGTGTCAACAGAACCTCGATGCGGCCGTGGAGAAAATCTCGTGCCGCCGGATTGTGCGGGCTCAGGGGCTGGGCCCGCTGTCCGCTGCGGTGGCCGTAGAGCCGAGCCGGGAATACCCGCGTATTGTTCACGACCAGAAGGTCGTCGGGGCGCAGCAGGTTGGGGAATTCACGAAAGCTGCGGTCTTCGCAGTTCTGCCCCTCCCTCCAGGGCTGCCGATGCAGGTGCAACAGGCGCGATGCTGAGCGGTCGGGCAAGGGTTCCTGGGCAATGCTTTCGGGCGGCAGATCATACTGGAAGTCGGAGACGAGCATTGAGAAGATTATAGAGCTGGATTTTCAGCAACCTGATCCAATCCGCCCGTCCGGTGGCGGGAGTCGGTCGCCATCCATTTACATATTTTGACGAGCTAATGGTTGTAAGGATTCCGAGAGGTGCTGTACCATGACGGCGCAGGGTTTCCATGACCAGTGACCGCCAACATCGACTTGCAATTGTGCAGTTCGGGCGCCTGCTGCACCAAAACCGCTTTGTGGCAGCCACGGACGGGAACTTGTCGGTTCGTCTGGACGAGGAGCGCCTGCTGGTGACGCCGACCTGTATCTGCAAGGGCAGGATGCGGGCCTCTGACATGGTGATTGTGAACATGGAGGGAAAACGGCTGGCCGGCAAACGCATGGTTTCGAGCGAGATCGGCATGCATCTGCTGATTTATCGCTTGCGCCCGGACGTGCATGGCATCGTGCACGCGCATCCGCCGACGGCGACCGGATTTGCCGCATCTGGATACGGACTAAGCCGGCCGCTGGTTTGCGAAGTGGTGGTTGGCCTGGGCTCGATTCCGCTCGCCCGCTATGGCACTCCGGGAACGCCCGAACTGACCGACGCTCTCGAGCCGCTGATTCCGCAGCATGACGCTATCCTGATGGCAAATCATGGGGTGGTAACCTTTGGCTCGTCGCTCGAGAATGCTTACATGAAGATGGAAATCGTAGAACACTTCGCGAAGATCTCCTTGGTCACGCACTTGCTCGGGAATGAGCAGCCGCTCGGCGAAAAGGAAGTGGAAAAGCTGGTGGCGGTGCGTGACCGCTATAACGGAGGAGGCAAACCGGCACAGGCGAAAATGTCGGTTGAGGGCGACGACCTCCGGTCGGAAAGCGAATCCAGAGAAACGGCGGGCAGCCGGCGCTAGCCGGTGGGGTGTGCGGGGTGCAGGGCGAGGTTGACAGCAGCGCATAGTTGTTCCTTTTCCACGGGTTTGTGGAGAAAGACAATCGCCCCGAGACTCAGCGCCATGGATTCGAGCGCGGGATCCTCTTCGCTGCTGACCACGATGACAGGAATGTGCTGCGTCTTGGAGGACATCCTCAGGCGCTTCAACACCTCGATACCGGTGCCTCCCGGCATGTTGATATCGAGCAGAATCAGCTGAGGAGCGGAACGCAGAGCAGCCATCCATGCCTGGAGCGCGTCGACGGCAAAGACTGGCTCAAAGTCGCTCGCGCTCAAGAACGAGGCGAGCAATTGTCTTTGGAAGCGAGAGTCGTCGGCGATCAGAATCTTCGGCATGATGAACGGGGGCCGGACCGAGGCCCAGCCCTCCGGAATCTCTATCGGCACAATTTGGATAAGGCCTTAGGTGGTGGGGACATCCTGGCTCGCGCTTTTACTCTCCTCCGATGCGAAACCTCAGGCCGGCGCGGAAGTTGGCGGTCAGCGCCGGATATCCCACGACTTCGTTGTAGTGATCGTTGAGTGCGTTTTCGACATTGGCGTAGGCCGTAATACGCGAATTGATCGCATACCAGCCGCCGAGATCGACGCGGGCGTAGCCGGCGGCGTGGTCGATGTTGAAATTCTCGAAATCGGAATCCGGACGTCGACCCACGAAGCTTCCACCCAAATTTGCGCCCCAGCGCGTTGCCAGATAGCTGAGGAGCGTTGTTGCGGAGTGCTTGGGGCGGCGGAGCAAGGGATTTCCCGTCTGAAACACAGGATCGCAGAAATTCGCCGGAGTGCAAAGCGGAGCTTGCAGAATCTCGGTCGAGGTATATGCGTAGGCCGTATTCAGCGACAATCTCTTCCAGATTCTTCCTTGCAGCTCAACTTCGGCGCCGTGAGCTAGAGATTGCTGCAAATTGAAAAACTGTCCCAAGCCCGCCTGATTGGTTGCGTACTCAATCTGATCATGGAAGAGATTATTGAAGTAGGTTGCGTTCAGGCTCCAGCGACCGGCCAGCAGGCTCTGCTGGAAGCCGGCTTCGAAAGCTCGAGTGCGTTCCGGCAACAGGCCGGGATTCGGGACGTAATACGGAGCACCGGCAAAAGTCTGATAGAGAGCAGGCTGCATGAACCCCGTGGCATAGGAAAATCGCAGGCGCGTACCCGAAAACAATTCTCCACCACGCAACGCCAGCAGAGTTAGAGCAACCCGTGGCACGCCCGTGTTACCGAATGTACTGCTGTGAACGAAACGGCCGCCCGCGATCGCCGAGAGCCGGCCCAGCGTGAACTGCTGCTGCAGGTAGGCATCCTGATTCAAACGCTGCCCGGAAGTGGACGGAGGGTAATCCAGATCTCCCACAACGCCGTTTTCGTTTTCGATGCGATAGCCGAAAGTGGAATGCGCCCAGGTACGTTCGGAATAATCGCCCTGGTATTCAAATCCCACGTGGTTGATGTGATCGTACTCGTGAGACGGATAATCGTCGACGCGGGCGGGATCGCCATTGAGGTTCACTTCGTGGTAGCGGTAAAGGTAGTCGAAGCCGGTGAAGCGGTGTTGCCATCCCGAGGGCGCTGCCATGGTAAGTTCCACGCTGCCGAGCAGGCTGTTGAGCTGTGACCATTCGCTGGGATCGGGAGGCTGGAGCGGATCGCCATTGAAGCTCCACTCCCCTGGAACTCCCGTATGGCTGTTGGAGTGGCGCACATGCAGGCGCAAAGACGTCTTATCGTTCATAGCAACTCCGATATTCGCGCCCTGCAACGAATCCGAGTAAGCGTCGTTTACGCCTTGCCCGTTGGTGTTGAACTGGTCGCCAAAGAAGTTATAGTCGAAGCGTTGGTGGGCACCCGCCAGAGATGCGTAGCCGTTGGCGGTTCCGAAATTTCCTCCATCAGCGCCAAAGCGAAGTTCAGGGATCGAAGTGCTTCCGGTGCGCGTCCACACCTGCACCACGCTGGTCATGGCATCGGAGCCGTACAAAGTGCTCTGCGCTCCGCGAGCAAATTCCAGGCGATCCGCTTGCGCCAAGGGGAGAGTGCCGAAGTCAAACGTTTGGCCCGGTATGTCGATGGCAACCCCATCGACGATTACTTTGTTGTAAGTGGATTCGCCGCCACGAACAAAGAGAGAGGAGATCCCGCCGCGTTGCCCGGCAGTATTCACGACCGCTCCCGGCAGGAAACGCATGGCGTCGTCCGCGGCAATCGGCCGCATCAATTCCAACTGGCCAGCGCTCAGGCTGTTAACATCGGCGCCCGCAGCCTGGCTCGGAACTGGTGTGCGGGTCGCGGTCACCACCACGGTTTCCGCTGCCGTCGCCAGACGGAGTTTGATGGTGATGACTTCGTTCGTTGGGGAAATATCCACCGTTTCCACCGCGAAGCCCGGAGCCAACACGTGGACGCGATAAGAACTGGATGACACCTCGCGAAAAATTACCAGGCCTTCGGCAGACGTGCTTTCGACGGCCACGGGTTTCCCCAGTTTGAGCAATTGCACCTCGGCACCCGAGACGACCGCATCCTGAGGATCGACAAGTTTGATCTTGACTTGGGCCGAAGCGATGGAGAAAGAAATGAGCAGCAGAAAAGAAACACTTGCAAATCGATGAGAAAACCGCATGCACGTCTCCTTTATCACGCGAAAGGGCTGGCGGGGGCGGTTCACGCCGGTCTCCTGGCTTGCGAGTCAGGATGTGAGCTTTCGCCCTGCATCCGGCTAATACAACCGGCCTTCCCAGGTTTTGCCCAGTGGCCGGTTGCGTTGTCCTCGCTTACAGTTGCGCGGCAGCGCGGGATTTGCACCCGCTTCCCATAGTCCAGCGTGGGGCTGGGCTACGATCATGCGCGAACCTAATTTTGAGAAAGAACAAAAACAGCAGCTAGCCAATCTATCGGGCTGGGCGATGCAAAGTCAAACGCGGGTAGGTGTTGGTGATTTTGCGATAGTTACGGCGCGGCTGAACAGGCTGCAGAAGGAGATTTTCCGCGCCGAAGTCTCACCCCCAGCGGCTAAAGCCGACTCTGAAAACGAGGCAGTTATCGCAGTGGTGAACCGCTCCACCCCAGCACGCCAAAAGCGGGCGTGCTGGGGATCCCGGCGCTGCGCCACCACAAAATCAAGTGCGAAATCCGAAGGGACTCCGAGATTCTAACTTTCAGAACGCTTTCGCCGAATCGAGCAGAATGGTGACTGGACCTTCGTTGACCAGTTCGACCTGCATCATCTCCTGAAACCGCCCGGTCTCGCAGCGCAGGCCGGCGGCGCGAACTTTCTCCACAAAATATTCGTAGAGTTCGCGCGCCTGCTGGGGCGGAGCGGCCGCGTCGAACGACGGACGCTTGCCGCGGCGGGCGTCTCCGTAGAGGGTGAACTGCGAGACCACCAGTAGCGCGCCGCCAACTTCGGCGACGGAGAGATTCATTTTGCCGCCGACATCTTCAAAAATGCGCAGGCCGATGGTCTTCTCGGCAAGATAATCTGCATCAGCGCGCGTATCTCCAGCACCCACCCCGAGCAGAACCAGCAGGCCGCGGCCGATCTTGCCGGTGATCTCGCCGTCCACCGTCACTTTTGCCTGGCTCACGCGCTGCACTACGGCTCGCATTTAACGTTTGGCCTCGGCGAGGAGCGATTCTTGTCCGGCGATCGCCTGCCAGCGGCCGTCGCGGTAGGTGAAGACGTCGGTGAAGCGAACCCGGGCCACTACCTTGCCGGAAGCATCCACCAGCGTGGCGAGTCCGCGAGTAAATCCGGAGTTGCCCTCAACGTGCGCGCGCATTTCCGAGAGATGGTTCACGCCGGGCTTGCGGTTTAGGATGTGCTCGAGTGTCTGGCTGCGCGTATGCAGCGAGCCGTCTACGTCGGCGTCTTCGAACTCGTCAGCCAGCAGGCAGGCGACAGTGGCAGCGTCCTTGCGGTTTAGAGCGGAGGCCCAATTCTGTTCTAGCTCAATCAACGCGGCTTCTGTCTTCGGCTGATTCTTCGGGCAGTCGGCGGCTGGCGCGGACAGGGTCAACGCCAGTGGAACGGTTAACAGGGTCAGGATTTTCACGGCTAGATCGTGACATGAGCTCCGCGGAATGGGCAAGTGTGGTGCGGGCGGGTCAATGCATTATGAAAGAGCGCCCTGCTTCAGAAGGTGGGAGCAGATGGTGTGGCGCGGCCTTCACTCCGCTGTGCCGTGTAGGGGCTGCGCTGCGCTGCG